>Ga0256845_1001110_pt1 | contig 22646 bp, 23 predicted proteins | sample RiftiametaG_FD_189101 | JGI IMG/M metagenome (GOLD analysis project Ga0256845, IMG submission 189101) | Tube worm associated microbial communities from hydrothermal vent at the East Pacific Rise, Pacific Ocean - Riftia | ecosystem: Host-associated > Annelida > Integument > Unclassified ... | reverse complement strand
AGCGATAAAGAACTACATCTATTTTGGACAATAACCAAAATGGTGTATTTCTAAATCGGGGTTAACCCTTACTAAATGCCGTAAGTTCACTATTTCACAACTCCTACTGCATAAGTCGGGTTTAATTAGTGGTATAAAAATACAAACACCCACAACGCCGCAGTCATCTTTTAAACAATTTTGCAAATACTTTTTAAAACATTTAATAATAATTAAAGTGTTATTTTTAAATAAGACTCACGCCGTGACTATCTGTTATATTAAAAACAATTGCATTATTATTGTAAAATAAATTTCTTTTTATTAAATTTGATATTCTAACCGCAATTATTTACACCTATGGAAATTAAAATAAAAAGAATCACGGATTCCGAATTCAAAAAAATGGGCATAAACAATTGGCCTGTTTGGGAAAAAGAAGCATCAGTATTTGATTGGAAATACGATGACAGTGAGCAGTTCTATTTACTCGAAGGTAAAGTTAAGATAAAAACAAAAAATAAAGAATATGAAGTTTCTCCCGGTGACCTTGTAACCTGCCCGAAAGGATTAAGTTGCAATTGGGAAATTAAAGAGTATGTAAAGAAACATTACCATTTTAACGATGGTTAATAAAAAGAAAACAATAATATTTATTAAATCAATTTTTTAAAGTATATTGAAAACTTAAAAATATTTACTAATTAAAAATTTACTTATTATGGACGAAAATTTACTTAACGGCTTAGCATCATTAGGTTTAGGATTTACTGTTGTATCACTGCTTGTCGGAGTTTTTATGATTATTACAATGTGGAAACTTTTTGATAAAGCAGGACAACCCGGATGGGCTGTTTTAATTCCATTTTACAACCTTTATGTATTTATTAAAGTTGCCGGTAAACCCGGTTGGTGGTTTTTTGGAATATTTTTGGCATTAATACCTATTGTAGGGGTTATTTTAGTTATTATTTGGGAGATATTATTAGTTCACGGAATATCTAAAAACTTTGGTAAAGATGCAGGATTTACTGTTGGATTAATATTACTGGGTATTATATTTTATCCGATTTTAGCTTTTGGCGATGCCGAATATCAACCGGTAACAGCAGAAGAGTAAAAAAATAAATTTTAAAGTATTTATAAGGTTTGTCGTTTCTTCCGACAAACCTTTTTTTGTAATTTTTTAACAGGCTATTTAAGTTCTATTAATTTAAAATTACTATTAACCGATTTATTTTAATATGTTAAAAAACTTATTATTATAATATTTACAATAACATACTACAAACCAATTTATTATAGTAAAATCAAAAAAATTATAATTTATAACTTTTCTATTGAAAATATCGTAATGAATTCTTAATCTTGCAAAAGAAAAAAAAGAAGATTATTTAAACACTAAAAACTTAAAGTTATGGCAAAAATGACAGCACAAGATTATATGGACAGAGAATCCAAATACGGTGCACACAACTACCATCCGCTTCCGGTTGTTTTAGATAAGGGAGAAGGAGCTTTTGTATGGGATACCGACGGTAAAAGATATTTTGATTTTTTGTCGGCTTATTCAGCAGTAAATCAAGGACATTGTCATCCTAAAATTGTAAATGCAATGGTAGAGCAAGCAAAAAAACTTACTCTTACATCGCGTGCATTTTACAACAGTTCATTGGGTGAATTTGAAGAGTATGTAACCAAATATTTCGGATACGATAAAGTATTACCGATGAATACAGGAGCCGAAGCCGATGAAACAGCTCTTAAACTTTGTCGTAAGTGGGGATACGAGAAAAAAGGTATTCCTGAAAATAAAGCAAAAATTATTTGTTGTAACGAAAACTTTCACGGAAGAACTATTACCATTATATCAATGAGCACCGACCCTGATGCTTACAAAGGATTTGGTCCTTATACTCCGGGATTTGTAAAAGTTCCTTACAACGATTTGGATGCTCTTGAAAAAGAGTTACAAGACCCTAATGTTGCAGGTTTTATTGTTGAACCAATTCAAGGCGAAGCCGGTGTTTATGTTCCCGAAGACGGATATGTAAAAAAAGCATACGATTTATGTAAAAAATATAATGTTCTTTTTATTGCCGACGAAGTTCAAACAGGTATTGCCCGCACAGGTAAATTACTTGCTGTTGACCACGAAGGTGTTCGCCCTGATATTGTAATTTTGGGTAAAGCAATTTCAGGTGGTGTATTTCCCGTTTCTTGCGTATTGGCTGACGATGATATTATGCTTTGCATTAAACCCGGCGAACACGGTTCTACTTATGGTGGAAACCCAATTGCTGCAAAAGTTGCAATAGCAGCTCTTAATGTAGTAAAAGATGAAAAACTTGCCGAAAATGCCGAACGTCTTGGTGAAATTTTCCGCAAAGAATTTTCAAGCATTAAATCGGATATGATTGAGCTTGTTCGCGGTAAAGGTCTGTTAAATGCTGTTGTTATTAAGCCTAAAGGCGGTAAAACTGCTTGGGATGTTTGCGTAGCAATGAAAGAAAACGGACTATTGGCTAAACCTACTCACGGTCATATTATTCGTTTTGCTCCTCCGTTGACTATTACCGAAGAGCAATTACGCGAAGCTATGGAAATTATTAAAGAAACATTTAAACAATTTGAATAAGATTGTTTAAATTAAATATTATTAAACCTAACAGGTTTTAAAAACCTGTTAGGTTTTTTTATACTCTATTTTATCTTATCTCAGCTCCAAACTTCTGTTCAAAAGTTCTCATTATATTCTTCATTATCTTGTCTATCTGTTTATCGTTAAGTGTTTTTGCATCGTCACGCAAAATAAAACTTAAAGCATACGATTTTTTGCCTTCGACAATTTTATCTCCTTCGTAAACATCAAACAACAAAACCTTTCGAAGCAATTTTTTTTCAGTTTTTAATGCTTCCAATTTCAATTCATTAAATGTTATTTTTTCATCTAAAAGTAGCGATAAATCACGTCTTACCTCAGGATATTTAGACAACTCAACAAACTCCACTTTATGTTTTTTTACAGCTTTAAGAATCTTATCCCAATTAAATTCGGCAAAATATACTTCTTGCTTAATATCAAATTGTTTTAATAATTTTTTTGCCACAATTGCTGTTTTTCCTATCTCTACATTGTTGTATGTATAAACCAATCCATCTGAAAAATGCTCATTTGAAAAGCCTGAAATCACAACTTTATCGTTGTTAATTCCTATTCTTTCCAAAACATTGTCAACAACCGACTTGATAAAATAAAAACTCACTTTATCGTTACCGGCATTCCACAATTCAGGATTACGTTTACCTGATACAATTATAGAAAGTTTCTCTTGTTGTGAATATTTATCAAGCGGATTTTCGGTTTGTTTATCGTTTTTAAAATAACAATTGCCAAACTCATAAAGTTTTAAATCGGGATTTTGACGATTGCTGTTAAAGGCAACAGCTTCCAAAGCACCAAACAGTAATGTTTGACGCATCGCATTTAAATCCTGACTAAGCGGATTATAAATTTCTACGGTATTTTCTTTTTTTAACATCTCTGACTTTTCGTAATAATCAACTTTTGTCAGCGAGTTTGCCATCATCTCGTTAAATCCTGTACTGCTAAGATGATTCGAAATCATCTCTTTTAATACATTAGGGTCAGGTTTAGGAGCATAAGCCAACGTGCTGTGCACCTCATTATAAATAGGCACTGTGTTGTAACCGTATATTCTCAATATCTCTTCAATAACATCAGCTTCACGCTGAACATCAACACGATATGGCGGCACTAATAACTCAAGTTCATCGCCTTTATCTTCTTTTATTTTTATTTCGAGTCCGTTAAGGATTTTAATAACCGTCTCTTTTGACAACTCCTCTCCTATCAATCGTTTAACCTGCTTAAGTTGCAATCTTACATTGAAATCTTCAACAGGATTAGGGTAAACATCAACAATTTCAGAACTAATTTGTCCACCTGCAATTTCTTTCAGCAGTAAAGCAGCACGTTTTAATGCCCAAATGGTAATATTGGGGTCAACACCACGCTCAAAACGAAACGAAGCATCAGTATTTAATCCGTGACGGCGTGCTGTTTTTCGCACATATACAGGGTTAAAATATGCACTTTCAAGAAAAATCTCAGTAGTGCTGTCGGTAACTCCCGATTCGGCACCGCCAAATACTCCGGCAATACACATTCCGCCTTCGGTATCACAAATCATAAGGTCCTTTTCGTTGAGCTTACGTTCTTCTTCGTCAAGGGTAACAAAAGGCGTTCCCCCTTTTTCAGTTTTAACGATTACTTTTTTACCTCTGATTTTAGCGGCATCAAAAGCATGAAGCGGTTGACCTACTTCGTGTAAAACAAAATTTGTTATATCAACAATATTATTAATCGGATTTAATCCAATAGCTTTCAGTCGGTTTTGCAACCATTCGGGCGAAGCAGCAACTTTTAACCCTGATATAGTAACTCCCGCATAACGCAAACAAGCCTCAGTATTTTCAACTTCTACGGGAATTGTTAAATCGGTATTGTCAACTTTAAAATCGGCAACCGAAGGTTTATGATAATCAATGCTTTGAGTTTGCTTAAGATAAGCTGCAATATCGCGAGCAACACCTATATGCGATGCTCCATCGATACGATTAGGAGTTAAATCTATCTCTATTATTGTGTCTTTTTCTATTTTAAAATACTCTTTAGCAGGAGTTCCTGCAGCAACAGTATCGGGTAAAACCATAATACCTTCGTGGTCGGTTCCCACACCTATTTCATCTTCGGCACAAATCATTCCAAGCGATACTTCACCGCGAATTTTTGATTTTTTTATTACAAATTCTTCGTCGCCGTTATATAATTTTGTTCCTACCGTAGCTACCACTACTTTTTGTCCTGCAGCAACATTAGAAGCTCCGCAAACAATAGGATAAGGTTCATTTCCGTCACCCAAATCAACAGTGGTTAAACTTAAATGGTCGGAATTAGGATGCGGCACGCATGTTTTCACTTCACCAATTACCAATCCTTCGAGTCCGCCTTTTATTGACACATACTCTTCAATTCCTCCTACTTCAAGCCCTGTATCTGTTAATATCTCAGCCAATTTTTCAGGCTCAATATTTATGTTTATATACTCTTTCAGCCAATTATATGAAATCTTCATAAATCTGTTTATTTATAAATTTTTACGACCAACAAAAGTATAGTTTTTTTTTAAAAAGTTGAAGGTTGAAGGTTGAAAGTTTATAAAGGTTGGAAATAAGTAAGGTTCTACTGTTATTTTAATGGATAACTTAAAATACTTAGGATTTATTCTTTAAATGAATAAAAATATTAAATACTATAACAAAGATAATTATTAAACCTTCCAGGTTTTAAAAACCTGGAAGGTTTGGATATTTAGTTTTTAATTGTCCACTAAATTAGTGGTAGAACCATAAGTAAAAATGCAATAAAAAACGAAAATAGTTTTCTATTGCATAGTTTGGGTTAAACTTTAGTGGTAATTTTATATTTTCTTACAATTGAATATGCAGATGTAAATACTGTTTTTTGAGGTTCTCCTATTTGCCAAATGTTATTCGGATTAGAGATAGTATCTATATTTAATCTGAAAAATTGATTGGTATCTTCAAGATTAATGTCATAATCCCAATATTCTTGTGAATAAGCAGATATCGATAAAACTATAAATAAAATTGTTGTTAGTTTGTTCATAGTAATTTATTTTTTAATTACTTTTTTTGTACTTATATGTCCTAAACCGTCTTTGTATTGAATAAGATAAAGTCCGTTTTGATAATCGGAAATATCAATATTGTAATCCGATGGTTTATTGAGTTCTTTTTTTTCAATTATTCGTCCTGTTGATGAGTAAATAATTAATTCTGCATTATCATATTTTTTATTATTTACATTTAACAAAAATAACCCGGTAGTAGGATTAGGTGATATTTCCAATGAAATATTTTTTGTTCTCTCATTTATTCCTACTTCATGTTCAAATTTTACAATAATGCCTTTTACGGATGCATCGTTATCAATAATTAAAGTATCAACATCATCAGGATTGACATATGTATAGTCTATATTATTAACATTCTGACAGTTGTTGTCAACTAAAAACAGGTGAACAATCCAAATTCCGTTGGGATACCATTTTGTAAAATCCGCAATAATTGTAACGGGATATTCTACTGCATTAATTAAAAATTCAAAATTATTATTTTCGGGAGAAAGCAGGGTAAATTCTCTAAAGTCTCTTTTTAAATCAATATTGGAATCAAAATAAAGCGGTTCTCCGTTTAATTCATTAAAAGATTTTGTTAAACACAAATGGTTAACCGTATCTCGCATAACCGACCTTATTTCAAGACTGTCCTGTGCTGTTCCGAAAATATTTTGCTCTCCGAAAGTCTCGTCAATTCCCTGTGTTGCATCATTATCCATACCAAAAATAACAGTGTCGGCTCTGTTAATATTATCAATAATAATTAATTGAAAACCTTCTTGTGAGAAACTGACAAACGATATTAACAATAAAATAATAGTTGTAAAAGTTTTCATAATTTCTACAGCTTAATGGTTATTGGTTATTAGCAATTCTTAACTCTAAATCAATATTACAAAAAAAACAGAACTTTAACTTAAAAACGTTAGCTGAAAATATTTATGTTTATAAGCATAAATCTCAAGTTCTTAAACAATTACATTTCTCATAAATAATTTTGTGATGCTAAAAATCTATAAGTCTTGTAAATTTAAAATATAATGAACATTTGTTCAAAATAATGTTTGTAATTCTTTTTCTCTAATTTATAATTCATTAAATTTACGTATCAATTAATCTATATACTTAAATATTTTAAAGCTATGTTACAGTTGAGAAATAATTTGATATTTGCTCCCGTAAAGTTGGGATACAGCGACAAAACAGGTATTGTTACACAAAGACATATTGATTTTTACAATGAGCGAAGCAAGCACGTAGGTGCAGTGACATTAGAGCCGCTTTATATGAATGCGGGATTGCGTGAAGTTCCTACTCAATTGGGTATTCATACTGATGAAATGATAAAAGGTTTGCAAAAGCTGAATAAGGTTATTCACAATAACGGTGCAAAAGTGATAGCACATTTGAATCATCCGGGCAGAATGGCAAATCCAAAAATTCCGGGTAACTTTTTTTGGTCGTCAACAAATAGACCCTGCGAAGCTGGAGGAGCAACTCCCGAAAAAATGAACAGACAAATGATGGATGAGGTAATAAATTTGTTTGTTGAAAGTTCGCAAAGAGCAGTAAAAGCAGGATTTGACATTATTGAAGTGCAATTAGGACACGGCTATTTGTCGGCTCAGTTTCTTTCGCCTGCGGTAAACGACCGCACCGACGAATACGGCGGTAGTTTTGAAAACAGAATTAAATTTCCGCTGGAAATTATTACAGCAGTGAAAAATGCCGTTGACATACCCGTTGTTGCACGTATCACCGCAGATGAAATGGTTCCCACAGGATTTCATATTGACGAAGCTGTAAAATTTACCGGCGAAGTTGAAAAAACAGGAGTTGATGCTGTGCATGTAACCACAGGCTCAGCATGTTCGTCTCCGGCTTGGTATTTCCAGCATATGTTTGTCCCGAAAGGGAAAATATGGGAATTGGCAAAAAAAATAAAAGAAAATATATCTGCACCTGTAATTTTTGTGGGACAGGTTAATAAGATTGAAGATATTGACAGGTTGAAAAATGATTTTAACGCCGATTATGTGGCTATTGGCAGGGCATTGGTTGCCGATGCCGATTTTGCGGGTAAATATTCGGGTGAAGTAAAAGGAAACGTTAGACCATGTTTGGCTTGTTCCGACGGATGTCTCGGCGGAGTAAAACAAGGTAAAGGATTGGGCTGTTTGGTTAATCCTACGGTAAACAATCCCAATGCAAAACCAATATCGGCGACAGCCAAACCGAAATATTATGCGGTAATAGGCGGCGGACTTGCAGGAATGGAAGCAGCCGTAACATTAAGCAAAAAGGGACATAAGGTTGATTTATACGAAAAAGACAGACTCGGCGGACAGTTTAATTTGGCTTGGATGACTCCGAAAAAAGAGTCGATGAAAGCACTTGTGCCGTTTTATATAAGTGAGCTGAAAACTTATAATGTAAATATTATAAACAAAGAAGCCGTTAAAAATGATATTTTAGCAAAAAATTACGACGGTGTTGTTATAACAACAGGTGCAAAACCCGTAAAATTAGATATTGAAGGACTTACTGATTATGTGTGGGCTGATATTCTTGAAAAAGATAAATTACCCGAAAATAAAAATGTTTTAATTATAGGCGGGGGACTTGTGGGAGTTGATGTGGCAGTAGCTCTTGTTGCAAAAAACAACAAGGTAACAATGGTGAAACGCACCGAAGATTTTGGCGGTAATATGGAGATGATAGCCAAAAAGCTGTCGATAAAAATGCTTACCGAAAAGCAAGCGGTGTTAAGCGACCACACTTATATAAAAAAGGTTGACGAAAAAACCGTTTATGCCGAAAAATATGGTTCTCCCGTTATTTTTAATAATGTTAATTTAATTGTGGTATCGGCAGGAATGGAGAGTTTTATTCCGTTGAAAGATGAACTGGATGGTAGCGGTATTCCTATTTTTATTGCCGGCGATGCAAAAAAAGTTGCCAAAGCACAAGATGCTATTCGTGATGCTTACGATATTGCTGTGAGGTTGTAGAAACCTACTTTCAAACTGTCTAAAGAGCAACAAAATTAGACCCTGACAGATTTTTATACAAGTCTGTAGATAATGATTGTATTAAATGAATCTGTTAGGTCTTTTTATTTAATCTTTATTCTTCTTTTTGCCAAAAGTATATCTTATACCCCATAAGTATCTCAGATTAAAATCTTCTTCGACAACATATTCGGGTGTTAATTCAAATAAAAAGGAGAGTTTTTTGAAATCTTTAAGCGGAAATACTTCCAATTCAAGCGGAAAAGTTAAAGAGTGAATTTGGTCTGCCCCTGCAAACGGAAAAGCATTTAACCCGATACCTGCTGAAAAACGGTGATACTCGCATGCTTTAAAATTGTAAAAAGCATCAAGTTCCATTGCAATATTTTCAAAAGTTCTGTTTGTAAAAGTTTTAAACTCTCCGCTTATCATTCTGTTTTGATTTGTATTTATACCAAGAGCATAAATTGAGTAACTTGTAATGCCAAATTGCGAATAACCAACGTAAGAAAAAAGAATAACAAATATTGTTAAGATAATTTTTTTGAATTTCATTTTATTTGGCTTTTGGTTAATAATTATTATTGATTGTTTATAGTTTCGTTCTGCTAAAGTATTATTTAGGTATATTCAAAAATAAATAATTGCCAATAAACAACAATATTTTTTTAGGTATTATTATATAAAATGTGCTATTTAACATTAATTAATAAGATAAAACAGTATTCTTTTATTTTTTGTAAATTGCATAAAACCACGATACAATCGTGCGATAGCGTAAAATAAAAATATAAGATTAAATATCAATAATTTAACTAATAATTAGAATATGAAATTGTTAATGATTTATATGAATAAATTTTCATATACTCCAACCGTAAAAACATTGGACTCAATGCCTGATGCTTCTGAAGGTAAGGAATATGAAAATGTGCAAGCTGCATTTATACAAGTAGAAGCCGAAGATATAGAAAATGAATCATCGGTAAAAAAGAAACTGTTGAAGAATTTAAAATGGATAGCAGGAAAAAACAGTACAAAAAAGATTATTTTGCATAGTTTTGCTCACCTGTCGGAAAGTAAAGCGGAGCCGAAATTTACTAAAACCCTGTTTGACAATATCGAAGAGCGATTAATAAATTCGGGTTTTGAAGTGGAGCAAACACCGTTCGGTTATTTTCTTGACCTTAAGGTAGATGCTCCGGGATTTTCTTTGGCAAGAGTTTTTAAAGATTTGTAAATAAACTAAAAATATTTTATCTCGCTATTTTCACCTGTTTCCTGTTTGTTAATGTCGGTAAGCAGGTTGTTTGCCAAACGACTTGCACCGATACGCATTAATTTATTGTTAAGCCATTCGTTGCCCAATATTGATTTTACTATAGCCATGTAATATATAGCATCTTTTGATGTAGAAATGCCACCGGCAGGTTTAAATCCTACTTTTCTGCCTGTATGTTTGTGATATTCTTTAATAGCTTCACACATAACAACGGCTGCATCGGGTGTTGCGGCAGGTTCTGTTTTTCCGGTGCTTGTTTTAATAAAATCGGCACCCGCTTCCATTGCTACAAGCGATGCTTTCCATATTTCTTCGCAAGTTGACAAAATACCCGTTTCAAGTATAACTTTCAAATGACGATTCCCTACGGCTTTTTTCACAGCTTTTATTTCATCGTAAACAGTTTGATACTCGCCGGATTTCCATTTACCCAACGAAATAACAATATCAATATCGGTAGCTCCGTCAAATCCTGCTTTCTCACATTCAAGTGTTTTTACTTCAATATATGTTTGTGATGATGGAAATCCCGCACCAACTGAAGCAAGTGCTATGGTTTTGTTTTTTTGATATGTGGCAACTGTTTTTACAAACGGAGGATATACGCAAATTGCCGCAACATTGGGAATATCAGGAAATTCATTGTTAAAATTATCAACTTTTTGCGTCATTTTGATAATCTTATCACAAGTATCATCGGCATTAAGCGATGTAAGGTCAATTAAACTAAATGCAGTTTTAAGATTATCAACGGTAAACATTTCATCAATTAAAGCTTTTGCTTCAATTACAATTCGGTCAACGTCAAGTGTTGTAAAAGGGCAAGGATATTTTTTTAATATTTCCATCTGTTTGAAAAATTTAATTATGTTTTTACAATTTCAAATATACTAATAAATAGTATTTAATAAATTTTTGTTAAGAACAATATTTCAGTTATGTTTTTAGCTGCAAATACACGAATGTATAACGAATTATTGTGAGAAAATACAGGTAAGAAATTTAGGAATATTTTACAATTTAGGATTATTTTTATGTCTGTTTTTATCTCTTTCGGTTTTCTTTTTAATGTTTTCGTTAAATGCTTGCGTAAGGTCGATATCCGTTTGATTTGCAATGCAAACTAACACCCAAAGAACATCGGCAAGTTCATCAGACAGATTTTTTGCTAAATCACCCTTTTTAAATGATTGGTCGCCATATGTGCGTGCCATTATTCGGGCAAGTTCACCAACTTCTTCGGTAAGAATTGCCATATTGGTAAGCTCAGAAAAATATCTTACTCCATAAGTTTTTATCCAACTATCAACTTGCTTTTGAAGGTCTCTTAATGTTATCTCTTCTTTTTTAATCATAGATTTTAAAAATCTTTTTGTTTACTGTCCATAATAATGGTAACAGGACCGTCATTTATAAGTGCTACATCCATCATTGCACCAAACTTGCCGGTTTTTACCGAAAGGTTTGATATTTGATGTAAATACTTGACAAAATTCTCATACACGGGAATTGCAAAATCGGGTTTTGATGCTCTGATATACGATGGGCGATTTCCCTTTTTTGTGGAAGCATGCAAGGTAAATTGGGACACAACAAGCAGTTCGCCGTTAATATCCGTAATTGATTTGTTCATTACACCATTTTCATCGTCAAAAATACGCAAACGACTTATTTTCCCGCAAAGCCACTCTATATCATCTTGCGTATCGCTGTCTTCTATGCCAAACAATATTAAAAGCCCGCTTTTTATTTCCGAAAAAACAGAGTTATCAATTGTTACCGATGCCTGTTTTACCCTTTGAATTACTACTCTCATTTTTTAAACATAAAATATACAGCCAATACTATCAATACAAAAGCAACAATATGATTCCATTTAAACGATTGCCCAAATACTATCATTGAAAAAACGCCGAAAACAACCAGTGTTATAACTTCTTGAATTACTTTTAGTTGAGTAAGCGAAAAAGGTCCACCGTTTTCGGCAAAACCTATTTTGTTGGCAGGCACTTGAAAAACATATTCAAAAAGTGCTATCCCCCAGCTGATAAGAATTACAGATACAAGCCCCAATTTACTGAACCACTTCCATTCGGCAAATTTCAAGTGTCCATACCAAGCAAGTGTCATAAATGTATTGGAAACTATTAAAAGTATTATAGTAAGGAAGCCTTTCATCAAAATTAAGATAATTTATTAATTGTTTTTTTCTTCTTTGAGAATTTGAGAGATTTGGTTATGATTTTCAGGTAAATAATTAGATGCAATATCCCAAATTATTTCATAATCAATTCCAAAATATTCGCGAGTAACTTTATTTCTAAGAAGATACATCTCTCTCCAAGGAATATCCGGATATTTTTCTTTAATTGTTTTAGGTATATTTTTAGCAGCTTCGCCTATAATCTCAAAATTTCTTATTACAGCATCTACTGTCTTATAATCTTGTTTAAATTTAATAAAAGTCAACCCGTTAATATATTCGGCTATTCTATTCATTGAAGTTAAAATATCCTCAATATACATACGGTATGTTCTTTCCTCGTTTTTCACTTATGCATATTTAACTTGTTGTAAAATTTTATCTTTTATTTGTTCTTTTATGGCATTTTTAGTAACCAAATCAATCTTTCGTCCAAATACTTTTTCAAGAAAAATTTCTAAAGAAAAGAATTTCCAACCTATTGGTCTTTCCAGTTCAACAAGTATATCAATATCACTATTTTCGGTATAAGTATTATTTGAGAATGAACCGAACAAACCTATTTTTTTTACAGAATATTCTTTTTTAAGAACAGGTTTCAATTCTTTTAATTTGTTCAGTATGTAAACTTGTTCATTCATAATAAAACAAAAATACTCATTTTTAATATAAAAGCGAAAACCTCTAAATACAAATAAGTTATATCACTTCTAAGTCGCTTTCCTTTATCCAGCCTTCGTTTCCGTCGGATAGTTTTATTTCACGCCAACTGCCGAGCTTGTCGGTAACTGTAACCTTCAATCCTTCGTGAATTAAAAACAGTTCGGTTCCTCCATTCGACGGCGAACTTTTTACAACCACCGAAGGTGTTACTATTATTGCCTGCGGTGTGCTTTGTGTTTTTATATATTGCTTTCGCGAAAAATTAAATGTAAATGCCGCCACAACAAGCAAAAGTATTCCTCCCCAAAACCCTATTTGCCTCAACAATACCACTTTTGACAAAAAGAAAATCAACAATCCGGTAAGAGCAATCACAAATGCAGCCATACTTATTATTGCCCATTTGTTCGACGACATTGTATTGATTAAATCGCCCCACCACGATGTCAAAAAGAATTCGGGAATAACATCAATTTTATCAACAACGTGAGTATTTGCCAATTTTAAATTAAAATTGATGTCTTCGTCTTTCGGATTGAGTTTTTTTGCACGCTCATAATTTAGTATTGCATATGGAATTTTATTCGATTTATAATAAGCGTTTCCCAAATTATAATACAGTTCAGCCGACTCATAGCCGTTATCCAATATTTTTTGGTATGCTTCAATCGCTTTTTCGTATTTTCTGTCGGCATAGTATTGTGCCGCCGAGTCGAGCAACTGCTGTTGCTGGGCTTTAATACCCCAACCGGTTGTTATTAATAATATTACTATAAGTATTCTCTTCATTTTATTATAATATTTTTACAGTTATTATTTTAAATAACTTTAATTTTCTGATCCAATACAGATATTAACTTACCTGCTTTTTTATAAATTTCTTCCATACCTCCCGATACCGATGCCGGTGCAAAACGTGCAAATTCACAAGCATCAAGCAGTTGCATCAGTTCGGTAATATTTTCTTTGTCAACATTGTGTTTTTCAAGTATTTCAGCCACATTGTCCTTTGACAGTTCTGAAACGGGAATCAGCAATTTATCGCTTAAATAACCCCATATTGCTTTAAGAATTTCATCGTAAAATTTCTCATCGTTGCTCTGTTTCATAAAGCCGACGGCTTTTTTCAACCGCTTACGCGATACTTTATTAGCCTTACGATTTTTTAGTTTTGCCTGATTGGCATTTTTCTTAATTTGCGAACGGCGAATAATTAAAATCAACACAAACAGCACAAGCGATACAATGTAAACCAAATAGAACAATTTACTGTTAAACAACGGCAATTCTTTCTTTTTCAGTTGAAAATTTGTTTTTAAGAATCGTATGTCTTTACCTATAAATTTAACCTCTTCTTTCGACAATCCTTGCACCACACCCGAAGTCATCTCTTCGTCGCCCGAACCTTTTTCTACGGTTATCTCAAATTCGCGAGTGGTAATTGTTTTATATGTTTTTGTCGATGTATCGAAATAGCTGAAAGTTATAGGAGCAATTCTGTAAGTTCCTGCATATCGCGGAATAAACAGATATGTAAATGTTATACTTCCTGTAATTCCGCTTGTAGTAACTTTAGTGTTTAGCGACGTTTTCGGGTCGTAAACATCAATGTCGGGCGGAAAATCAACATTAAGCGGTTTTATCAGCTTTAAATTACCCGTTCCGGTAATTCTTATTTTTAAGTTAATAGCTTCGTTTGCTTTAACTTTATTCTTATCAATTGTAGCCGACATTTTAAAACGGCCCACGGCTCCGTTAAAATCTTTCGGTTTATCGGCAGGTAACGGTTTTACTTTAATATTTATCGGCTTACTTGCCGTTTTCACAGGCACACGCCTGTATGAACCGCCAAAAAAGTCATCAAACGGACTACTGCTACGCACACGCTCTTGTGTTATCAAGGTAATCTTAAACGGATCAATAGTAATATTGCCCGAGCGTTGCGGAAACAACAAAACTTTTTTAAACAGTCCCACATTGTAAATAACACCGTTTACGTTTTCACGATGCAATTGTATTTGCGTTGGTGCCTCAATATCTTGACTCCAAAATCCGGTAAACGGAGGAAATTTAATATCATCGAATCCGGCAAGGTCTTTTCTGGTGTAAACCTTAATATCGGCAACTAAACTTTCGCCTTGATACAGCGATTTTTTATTTACATTAACAGCCACAAAAACATCTTTTCCCGCATTTGATTTATCAACGTGAGTTTGTCCTCCGCCTGATGATGATGTTTGACTTCTTGCTGATGCCGAAGCTGTTGCGGAACCTTTTACCACTTCAATGGTAACGGCATTCGATTTATAAGTTTTACTTTTAACATTAACCGATGCCGGCGGAATGGTAAATTTTCCTTCGGCGGTAGCCATCATAATATAGTTATAAGTGTATGATACACTTTGAGTCATATTTCCGTTGATAATTTGCACACTGCTGCTTGACGAAACATTTGGTCCCGACAAAACATTGAATTTACCAAAGTCGGGTTGCGAAAAGTTACTGCCTTTCGCATTTACCGAATACGAAAGTCTAAACTGTTCGCCAACCGCAACCACACGCGGTGCTGTTGCTTTAAAGGTAACTTGTGCAAACGACAATACCGGCAATAACAAAACCACCGATAACAATAATTGCCTTATTTTATTTTGCTTTATCATTTTTATACTGTTTGTTTTTGCAAATATATAATTTTAAAATTTCAGATACTAGGCTTCCAGATGCTAGACGTTAGACTATTAGATACTAGACGTTAGACTATTAGATACTAGACGCTAGACTATTAGATACTAGACGTTAGACTATTAGATACTAGACGCTAGACTATTAGATACTAGACGTTAGACTATTAGATACTAGACGCTAGACTATTAGACGCTAGATGCTAGACTATTAGATACTAGACGTTAGACTATTAGACGCTAGATGCTAGATGTCGATGAAATTTTATTAATTTTTTTTGCATTCTTTTAATAATTCCAATCTCTGTTTATTTTCAATTTATTCAATTTATATTTTATACCTTCCTGTTTAAATTCTAAATTTTTAATATCTAGATTCTAGTCTCTAACTTCTAGTCTCTAGTCTCTAGTCTCTAACCTCTAGTTTCTAATCTCTACCCTCTACCAATCTTTTTGAGTTGTGCGTTTTTTTGTTTTTGCTTTCTTTTTCTGCAATTTCTTTTGCACTTTTTGTTCATCGTTTTGCAAAGCCTCTAATATTCGCATAGCATCTTCTTTTGATATTTTATTTTGTTGCTGCTGTTGCTGTTGTTGTTGCTGCTGCTGCTGTTGTTGCTGTTGTTGCTGCTGCTGTTGTTTTTCCTGTTCTTTTTTATCTTGATTTTGTTGATTTTTCTGTTGGTCTTGTTTATTTTTATCCTTATTGTCTTTATTATCTTTGTTTTTATCTTGATTTTGTTGTTGCTGTTGCTGTTGCTGCTGTTTTAATTTATTCTGAGCCCACGCCAAATTATATTTTGTTTCCATATCTTTCGGATTATTGCGTAAGCTATTTTTATATGCTTCAACAGCTTCCTGCAATTTATTTGTCATTAAATACGAATTTCCAAGATTATGAAATGCTTTGGCTATTTTTTCCTTATCGGGATTTTCCATTCCAGCCACAGCCTGATACTGACGAGCAGCCTCTTCAAACTTTTTTTGTTTATACAGTGCATTGGCAAGATTATAAGAAGCATCCCAGTTGTTAGGGTCTTTTTCAAGAGCTTTACGGTAATCAACTTCGGCATTTTGGTATCTTACCGAGTCAACAGTTGCCGAATCAATCACAGCTTTTTTATACTCCCTGTTACCTTTACGGATATAACGACGTTCTTGTTGAGCATTTGCAACAGCTACACTCAACAATAGTATCATTACTATAAATATGTTTTTAAAATTTCTCATAATTAATAACCAAATTAAAAATTAGAATTAAAAGCCTTAAAAAACTTTTTATTCTGTTACTTTTTTTTATTCTTATTATTAAAAAGTAAAGCGTTGTTACTAAATAAGTTAATAGAACTTAACCGTTTGTTTTTTCTATACATAATAAAAAATTCCACAAACAACAAAAGCAAGGCAAAACCTAAGAAATATTGATACTGCTCTTCGTATTCCGAATAAACTTTCGATTCCATTTCGGCTTTATCCATTTTTTTAAGCTCATCAAACAGAGCGTTAAGTCCTGATTTAGTGTTGTTTGCACGTATATATTTTCCACCTCCGGCAGCTGCTATTTTTTTAAGCATTGTTTCATCAAGTTTTGAAATAACAACATTGCCTTGACGGTCAGTTCTGTAATCTTTTTGTCCGTATTTGTTGTAAACGGGAATTGGTGCACCTTTTGACAATCCCATACCTATTGTATGAACAATAATACCTGCTTCGTGAGCTTTTTCAGCCATATCAACGGCGTTACCTTCGTGGTTTTCACCGTCGGTAATTATAATCAGAGCTTTGTTTTTATCATCGCCCGGAGTAAACGATTTTATTCCCAAATCAATAGCCGAACCAATAGCTGTTCCCTGATTACTTATAAGTTTGGGTGTAATTGTCGATAAAAACATTTTAACAGCCGAATAGTCGGTTGTCATCGGCAATTGCACAAAAGCATCGCCTGCAAACACTATCAAAGCTATTTTGTCGTTATGCAGTCTGTCAACAAGTTTAGATATTGCACGTTTGGCATTTTCGAGCCTGTTTGGCGTAATATCCTCGGCAAGCATACTGTTTGAAATATCAAGAGCAATAACAAGTTCAATGCCTTCGCGTTTTACCTCTTTCAGTTTGGTGCCGAATTGAGGTCCTGCCATAGCTATAATAACAAACATCAGTGCAAACTCAATAATGATAAATTTGAGCCACGGCTTAACCTTTGATGCTTCGGGCGTAAGCCCTTTTACCAATTTATCTTCGCCAAACTCTTCGATGGCTTTTCTTTTTTGTCGTTGAGCAAGCAAAAACAGAATGCCCAAAATCGGCAAAGCCAATAATCCGTATAAAAATTCTATATGTGCAAATTGAAACATCTCTCAAAATAATTTTATGGAACAACTTTTAAAATTGTATTTCTCAAAAACACTTCTAACAGAAGCAAAACGCCTCCGATGACAACCCAAAGTAAATATTCTTCGTTCTTTTTACTGTACTCTTTAACTTCAATTTTCGATTTTTCAAGTTTATCAATCTCTTTATAAATATCTTCAAGACGTTGGTTGTTTACGGCTCTAAAATATCTTCCGTCGGTAAGATGAGCTATTTGCGTAAGCACATCTTCGTCAATTTCAACTTCCATTTGCTGATAGCGTTTGCGTCCGAACATATCGGTTACGGGATACGGTGCTGTTCCGCGAGAACCTACGCCAATGGTATAAACACGTATGCCGAATGTTTTTGCTATTTCGGCTGCCGTAAGCGGCGGTATTTCACCCTGATTGTTTACACCGTCGGTCATCAGAATTATCACTTTACTTTTTGCATCGCTATCTTTAAGTCTGCTCACTGCATTTGCCAAGCCCAGTCCAATTGCTGTTCCGTCTTCAATCATACCCTGTTTTACATCTTTAATAAGATTTATCAATACGGCGTGGTCGGTTGTAAGCGGACATTGAGTAAAACTTTCACCTGCAAACACTACCAAACCTATTCTGTCATTGGGTCTGCCCGAAATAAATTTAATAGCATCTTGCTTTGCGGCTTCAAGCCTATTGGGCTTAAAATCTTCTGCAAGCATACTTCCCGAAATATCAAGAGCAATAACAATTTCGATACCTTCGGTTGAAGTATTTGTCCAATTATCAGTAGATTGCGGACGAGCCAAAGCCACAATTAAAGCGGCAAGAGCAAGATTACGCAATATTACGGGTAAATGCCGTAAATAGTATTTGTATGTTCGCGGTGCCTTTGCAAATCCGTTGAGCGACGATATTCGCAAAGATGCCTGTATGTTGTTTTGTTTCCAAATATACCAAGCTGTCATCGGTATCAACAAAAGCAACAAGTATAATAAGTTCGGATTATGAAATGTTATATTTTCCATTGTTTTATTTTAATTTTTTCTATCTGTTTTTATTTACTCACTTTACCGGTCACTTAACCATTATTTTTGAACCATCCGCCTTGGCGGATAAGAACATATAAGCGTTTCGCTACGCTCAACTTTTTCAACATTAAGAAGTTAAAAAAATTAAGAACATAGAGAATTAAGGTTTTGTTATCATTTTCAATTCTCAATTATCCATTCTCAACTTATTATCGCATTAATCATTGAACCATTAATATTTTGATTCGCTACGCTCATTGTTTTTTTAACCATTTAAGACATATAAGAACATATAAGTGTTTCGCTACGCTCAACTTGTTTTGAAACATTAAGTTTTTACCACAAAGTTGCAAAGTTTTCTTGTCCACAAATTACACTAATTTCTTCTTTTCTTCACCCCTGTGAGTCCCCTCAAGGGGACACGTCCTCCGATTTAGAATTTATTGTATCATTAAATCATTGAACCATTGTATCAAAGTGCTGGTCACTGAGCCTGTCGAAGTGACTTTTGCAAATTAGCACTGTCCTTCGTTGCTAATTCGCCTTCGACAAGCTCAGGCTCCGGTGAAACTTTCAACATTCAACTTTCAACATTCAACATTCAACATTCAACATTCAACATTTAACTCATTATCACATTCATTTATATCATTATATCATTGAACAATTGTATCATTATTTTCTTCTTCTTCTTCTCTCAATACCTCAACAGGTTTGGTTTTAAGAATAAAATCGTAAGCAAACCTCAAACTTTTTTCATTTTCTTCGGCAACAGGTGTTGCTTTGGCAAATTTTACAAAATCGGCATTCCGCAACATATCAAACAGCTCATTTTTAAGTTCTTTGTCAAGTTCTTTGTTTCGTTTCAGAGCATTAACAATTTCTTCGGTAGTGCTCTCCATAGCCGGAAACTCAAACCTGTCTTCCATATACGTTCTTACAATATCGGTCAGTGCCGAATAATATTTTTTAATAAGCCCTTTTTGCCACAGTTTCTCTTCTTTTAGTTTATCCAAATCCCTGATAGCAACAATATGAGCAGGCTCTTTGGGTTTCTCTTTTTTTACAAAAATCTCCTCTTTTTTTACATATTTTTTATACAATACAAACAGCAAAAATGCCAGCAACAATACTCCGAATCCTATTCCGGCAAACGGTAATATTTCTCTTATGGTAATCGGTGCATCAATTGGTGCTTTAATATCGGTAATTGCATTTGGATTTGCCGTATCAAGCGGCATTGTTATTACGCCAAAATACATAGGATTTGACAATATTGTATCAATGTAGTTTGCCTTTGGATAACCAACCGTAAATTTTACAGGCTTAATAACATACCACCCACTATCAAAACTTGTAACAAGATATTTTTGGCTAATTTTAATTAAATTATTTTCCTTTACGGTGTCAATATCCGAAATATTCAGAATTTCAAGTTTATCGATAATAGTATCGGAAAATACAGGTAAACTAACCATTACCGAATCGGGGAACGATGCTTCAAAAGTAATGTTTGTTTGGTCGCCGATAAGCAACATATTTGTATCCATTTTTGCGGAAACAGATACTTGTGCATACGACGACACCCCCGAGAAAATCAGCAGAGCCGGTAAAATAGTCAATATTATTTTATTTATTTTTACCATTTGTATCGGTTTTTATTCAATTTTTATGAAAATATTTAACTTCAAAAATTACAGACATTAAGTTCCGCGTCGTTTAAACAGATATATCAAAGGTTTTACATAATCTTCGTCGGTAGCTACCGACGTGTAATCAACGCCACTGAATTTGAATACTTGCTTAATATTTTCGCTGTGATTGTGCCACCATTCGACGTAAGCCTGACGCACCTTGCGACTTGCGGTATCTACCCACTTAAAATTACCTGTTTCGGCATCAATCATTTTTACAAGTCCCATATTTGGTATTTCGCTTTCGCGATGATCGAACACACGCAATGCTACAATATCGTGCTTACGATTTGCTATTGTAAGAGCATCTTTAAAACCTGTGTCGATAAAATCGGAAATAACAAATCCGATAGAGCGTTTTTTTATAGCATTGGTAAAAAATTCAAGTGCTCCCGCAATATTGGTTTTGTTACTTTGCGGCTCAATATCAAGCAGTTCTTTTATTATTCTTAAAATATGTTTTTTACCCTTTTGCGGGGGAATAAATTTTTCTATTCTGTCGCTAAACAGAATAACTCCGATTTTATCGTTGTTTTTGATAGCCGAAAACGACAACACAGCTGCAATTTCGGTCATTATATCTTGCTTGTATTGCGAGCGTGTTCCGAAATTTTTCGACCCGCTGACATCAACCAGCAACATAACGGTAAGTTCGCGTTCTTCTTCAAACACCTTGATATACGGGTGATTGAATCGAGCCGTAACATTCCAGTCAACATCGCGAATTGCATCGCCATATTGATATTCGCGAACTTCGCTGAATGTCATTCCTTTGCCTTTGAATGCACTGTGGTATTCACCGGCAAAAATTTGGTTTGACAAACCGCGAGTTTTTATTTCAATATGTCTTACCTTTTTTAATAAATCGGATGTTTCCATTTTTTTACTGTTTTTTTTGTAAAGTTGCTGTGTTTCCGGCTATCTGACTTGTCGAAGAAACCATTTTGTATGTCACTTCGACAAGCTCAGTGACCAAGTTTAAACCGGCATCCATTTTAAATGTTCAGTTATTATGCTTCGACAGGCTCAGTAACCGTGCTTCGACAGATTAACCTGAGTTTTGCCGAAGTGCTTAGTGAACATTAAATTCAATGAACATATTGCAACTTTAAATTTTGTCACAACCATCCGGGCGGCATCTGTTTACCACCCGAATGGCTGTGCGGTATATTATTTAATAACTTCTACCACTTCATTATTGTTAACCAAGAAAGCTGAAATCACATTCGGATTAACTTTTAAAGTGTCAAGTGTTTCAAAATTTCTTTTAAAATCCATAACGTGAATTCGTGCTTCGTGAGTTTTTGCAGTAGCCGAAGACTCTATTTTAGCCTTTTCTGCAAGTTCTTTACCAAAGACTTCCTCAATATACTCAGGCCATTTTTTATCGGCATACTTCATTTTAAATATTAGTTTCATTTTATTACTGTTTTATAGTTATTTTCAATTATTGAACCATTAATATTTTATTCGCTACGCTCATTATTTTTTGAACCATTTAAGACATATAAGAACATATAAGTGTTTCGCTACGCTCAACTTGTTTTGAAACATTAAGTTTTTAAGAAAATTAAGAACGTAGAGAATTAAGTTTTTACCACAAAGAACACAAAGTTTCACAAAGATTTTAAATGCTTTTACCGCTAAGACGCTAAGTCGCAAAGTGTTTTTGTCCACAAATTACACTAATTGTCACTAATTTCTTCTTTTCTTCACCCTTGTAAGTCCCCTCAAGGGGACACTTCCTTCGATTTAGCATTATTGTATCATTAAACCATTGTATCAAAGTGCTGGTCACTGAGCCTGTCGAAGTGACTTTTGCAAATTAGCACTGCCCTTCATTGCAAATTCGCTTTCGACTCCGCTCAGGCTCCAAATCCATTTCTGCATTATTGCATTAAATCATTCTATAATTATTTTGAACCATTTAAGACATATAAGAACATATAAGTGTTTCGCTACGCTCAACTTGTTTTGAAACATTAAGTTTTTAAGAAAATTAAGAACGTAGAGAATTAAGTTTTTACCACAAAGAACACAAAG
>Ga0256845_1001109_pt1 | contig 22648 bp, 35 predicted proteins | sample RiftiametaG_FD_189101 | JGI IMG/M metagenome (GOLD analysis project Ga0256845, IMG submission 189101) | Tube worm associated microbial communities from hydrothermal vent at the East Pacific Rise, Pacific Ocean - Riftia | ecosystem: Host-associated > Annelida > Integument > Unclassified ... | reverse complement strand
AACTAGCAGAAATGGAACTTGTTTCGTTTGTACACAATGTGGAGAAACTACTGGTTGTAGTTAATCTTTTTTAAAGGAGATGAAAACAATGCCAAATAGAGACAGAAAAGGACCTAAAGGAAAAGGGCCTGGGACTGGAAGAAAGAAAGGACCTTGTAAGAAATGAGTACATTAATCGATACACTTAAAGAGAGTGGCAGAAAGAAAACAGATCTAACCTTCACTTCTTTTTGGGGCGGCAATAAAAACAAAATAATGCTTCAACTAACACAAGGTTTTGGTTGTTCAGTCTTATGTACAGATCCAAATGAACCAGGATTTGTACAATTAACAATACAAGATGCTAAAGAAACAATAAGAATACTTCATAAATGGCTTGAAGTACAAGAACCTGAAAATAAAGATTTAAAATATTGGAGTTGATAAAATGAAATCTATACTTTTTTTATTAGGCTTCTTATGGGTATTACCTGTAAATATACTAGCCTGGATATTTTGGTTTTTGCCACAATATATAAAAGGTACTTTTGAAAAAATAAAATTCTATCCAAATGGTATTGTTACATGGGATGTAAAGAATAGCTCTAAATTTTTCAAGAAACTAAAAGATGATCACTGGTGGGGCTTCGTTATAGGTAGTAATATTGTCTTTGTTGATCGCGATTCAAAAAAAGATAAAGATATAGCTCGTTTTATACACGAAGAAACACATGTTTACCAAAATTATATGTTCGGTATATTCTTTTACCCAGTGTATATAGCAATAACATGCTTCTTATGGTTATTTAGGCCAAATAAACATGCCTATCTTGATAATCCTTTTGAAAAACATGCTCGTAAAAGAGCTGGCCAACAAGTAGAGATACCAAAAGAAAAATGGACTAGAGGCCCAAATGACAGATGGCCTTGGTGGTAAAAAACTCTTGACACTTACTCTTCTAATCTATAGGATATGTCTTAGACGATACTGTCTTATATTTTAGAAGAGGAAATTCATGAACAGACCACTTTATACACAAGTAGATGAAGAAGATAGTGAAGCTCAAATTAGTAGCAGAAATAATATATTCAATAAAAGTTTTGTCACCGATCTATGGATGAGAGTAATAACTAAAGCCATAGAAGATGTGGCCCTATATTCTTTAATGCGCCAAAAAGGAAAGATACTAAAAGAAGAAGAAATAGAGAATGAAGAATCAGCAATAAGCTTTTTGTTTAATGAAGACCATAGAATACCATTAAGTGATTATCTAGTTGATGTATATTGTCATAAATGCAAAGAAACTTGGACTACTCTTATTAGCAAAATAACAGGACAAGATTCAATTTGCCAAAATTGTAACGAAACAATACATAAAAAATATATAGAATATACAATAACAGAAAATCAAGAAATGAAAGAAATTTCTTTAGCTGAACTAATCTCTTTATGGGGGATAGAAAACATAAAAGCATTTCGTATCGGCGCAAAACAACGAATAGAAAATATCATCAAAGAAAAATTAAATAAATTAGAAAAGGAAAATTAATATGGACTATGAATTCACAAAGGCATTAGAGTCAGTTATCGCAGCTGCAGAAAAAGATTTTGGGAAAGGTGCATTAATGCGCCTTAATACAAAAGTTAATGTTGAACCAGATGCAGTTGTATCCTCTGGATCTATTGCACTAGATTCAGCATTAGGTATTGGAGGTTACAAAAAGGGAAGAATCGTAGAACTATATGGTTTGGAATCGGCGGGCAAGACAACCTTAACATTACATGCAATTGCAGAAGCACAAAAAGCAGGTGGTATTTGTGCTTTTATAGATGCAGAACATGCTCTAGATCCTCTTTATGCAGCTCAAATTGGTGTTGACTTAGACAGGTTACTTGTCTCTCAACCTGATAGTGGAGAACAAGCCCTGCAAATAGCTAGTATGTTAGCGCGGTCAGGAGAAGTTAAATTAGTTGTTATCGATTCTGTTGCTGCTCTTGTACCTCAAAAAGAATTAGAAGGAGATATTGGAGATCAACACGTAGGCAGGCAAGCCAGAATGATGTCACAAGCAATGCGAATATTAACAGGAGCAACATCTAAAACAGGATGTATCCTTCTTTTCGTTAATCAAATTAGATCAAAAATTGGAATCTCATTTGGTTCTCCAGAAACTACTAGCGGTGGTAATGCATTAAAATTTTATGCTTCTCAACGACTTGATATTAGACGTATTGGCCAAATCAAAGACAAAACAACAGATGAAAACCCTTCTGGTATTAGAGCAAAAGTAAAGATTGTGAAGAATAAAGTCGCTCCTCCATTCAAAATTGCAGAATTTGATATTAGATTCGGTATCGGTATCGATAAATATGCAGAGACAGTCGACTTGGGTGTAGAAGATGGTCTCATAAATAAAGCTGGTGCTTGGTATGCTTATAAAGATGAAAAGATTGGCCAAGGAAGATCAAATGCTATTAAATATCTTAAAGAAAATTTAGAAATATTTGAGACAATAAAGAAAGAACTCTTAGAATTAAGAGGTCTAATTCATGATCCAGAATCAGAAGGAAAGGAATAGAAATGTGTGAAAAATTTGTTACAGCAATAGAAAAGTCAAGAAATAGTAAAACAGGAAAAGTATCCGTTACCTATGCTCCTATACAATCATGTCCAGAATCATGTCCCTTTTTGAATAAAGGATGCTATGCACAACATGGGAATACTGCTTTTACTCTTATACGATTGAATAAGAATGCAGAGAAGCATAAGAAAACAAGACCAATTGATATAGCACTAGAAGAAGCCAAACAAATACAAAAACTAAGTGGACAAAACGATCTAAGACTTCATATTGTTGGAGATGCAAAAACTGCTAAAGCTGCAGAAATTTTAGCTTGGGCTGCACAAAACCATATTTCCAAAAAGGGAAAAAAGGTATGGACTTATACACATGCATGGAAGAATATACCAAGGAAGAAGTGGGGAAAAATTTCTGTTCTTGCAAGCTGTGAAACTATTGATGAATGTAAAAAAGCAATGCAAAGAGGATACGCTTCTTCTATTGTAAGGCTCAAGCCATTTAAAGGATCCTTTCATTGGAAAGGAATAAAAATGACAGCCTGTCCTGCTTTAGTTAATGAAAATATTCATTGTGTAGATTGTGGACTATGCAAGAATGATAAGAGACTCCGAGAAAAGAAAGAAGTGATTTGTTTCTTCCCTCATGGAGTTAAACAAAATGCAGCAAAACAAACTATCAGAGATAAGGACTTTAGGTAATTATATGTATATGTTTTTATTCTTTTTGTTTCTTCTCTTTATAGCTTTAACTCAAATATATAATTTTTTTATTTTTGTTGTAGGTATAATTTTATTAGTTGTTATATGGCAAACGTTTTCAGGTCTAAGAAGACTAAAGAAAAAAGTAGAGGATTTTGTAGATGGAAAATAAAGAATACCAAAAAGAAGTTCTAAGAACAGAAACATTAGATTTTAAAGGAATAGAGAATAGACTTTCTAATCAAGCAACAATTCGTTTGTTACATGCAGGAATTGGTTTGGCAACAGAAGCAGGAGAATTTCTTGATGCTATTAAGAAACATATTTATTATGGGAAAGAATTAGATGTTACAAATTTAATTGAAGAGCTTGGTGATCTTTATTGGTATATTAATGTAGCCCAAGACACATTAGCAATAACAACTGAAGAAGTACAAGAACTTAACATTAAGAAACTAAAAGCTCGATACCCAAATAAGTTCACAAAAGAAACTGCATTAAATAGAGATTTATATGTTGAACGAGTGATTTTGGAAAATAGATAAAAGAAAGAAGATAATAAAATATGGCTATACCAACAACTAAAATAATTTCAAAAAATCAATTAGTGTTAAACCAAGAAGAACTTCCTGCTATATGGGTAGAAACTATTGATTTTGAAATTGCACAATTCTTTACTAAAGAAATAATTAGACTTGATTCAGATCCAGAAATATCTGATATATTTGTCTATATTTCTAGCTATGGTGGTGGTGCTCATCCAGTTCTTAGTATGATAGAAGCTATGCTGAATTGTCAAAAACCTGTTCATACAATTGGATTAGGTTTATGTGCATCTGCAGGAGGTTGTTTGTTGTCCGCCGGTACAGGGACAAGATATTTATCAAAAAATTCACTTCTTCATTTTCATAACTTACAAGTTAATGGAGAAGGAGATCTGTCTAATCTAGAAAGAGATTTGTTACTGTATAAACAATTGCAGAAGAAATTATTCTCTATTGTTTTAAGAAAATCTAAACTTGATGTTCAGAAACTAGAAGAAAAAATAGAAGCTCATAAAGGTGAATGGATTCTATCAGCAACACAAGCTAAACAATATGGTCTCATAGATAAAATAGGAATGCCTAGACTCACAAGATCAATCATTAATGAAGTAGAATGGTAGACAAATGATAAAATTTTTAAAAAGTTTTATTTTTAAAAAGATAGAACAAAAAATACCAGAGATAGAAACACGAAAAATGATTTTTCCATTGGAATGGATTCCTTTTGATATGGGAGATGGAAAACCACTTGTGAAAAAATATGAAGTAAAAAAGCTTAAAGACAAAGTAACAATATCTTGCAATGGGAAAATACTAGGAACTTTAAATGATATAAGGGGAGCAAAGAAAAATGAAGAATCAAACAAGAAAGAATCTTAAAGCAAAATTAGAAGAGCATAAAGCTAACTTAAAAGAAGTATTAAGTAAGCTACATCAACAAGATGCACATATAATGGTCGCTGCAGTACACGGATTCGAATTAGATTATGTGAATACTAGCAAGACACTTGCCTCTTCTCAAGAGTATTATGCTGATGCAATAAAAGAACAAGCTCTAGTAACTGTCTATGAAGACTTATTAAACCCACCCAAAGAAAATCAATCTCTATCTATCAAGACATTAATAGACAGGAAAAGAACAATTTTATTGAAAACCCAAGAAGAAGCAGTCTCTATGGCAGCTAAAGTTTGTCATCTTCATACTCAAGAAAACAATCCAATAAGTCCGTTTTTTGATTTAGAACGTTCTTGTATGTACAGAACAGCTTTGAAATGTATAGAAGCTAGAGCAGAATATAATGAGCTATTGAAATATGAAGAAGACTAAACTATTCTCTATTACCAGAAAAGACTGTCGTTGGGATTACTACAAAGGTTCTGGTGCTGGTGGCCAGAAAAGAAACAAGACTGAAAACTGTTGTAGATGTACCCATATAGCATCAGGAGCTGTTGGCAAATCCGAAGAAGGTAGATCTAAAGAACAAAACAAAATCAAAGCCTTTAAAAGAATGTCAGAAACAAAAGAATTCAAAGAGTGGATAAGGATAGAGGTAGCTAGAGTTACAGGCGCTGAAGAAGAACTTAAGAAAAAGATTGAGAAAGAATTAGAAAATAATATAAAGATAGAAGTAAAGAATGAAGAAGGGAAATGGGAGAAAGAAATAGATGATACAAGATAAGAAAGAATTTGAAAAACTTAAGAAATGGTTACCTTTGTTTCTTGATATTGCTTTTCCTAAAGAGAAAATTCATGTAAATTTTATGCTCACAGAAAAACAAAAGGTTTATATCATAGTTCATTTTACTGTCAATAATATAGAACAAAAAGTAGCAATGTATATTAGATTAGAAAATAATAAATGGAAAGATAGCAAGAATAAAGAAACTAATTTATTAGCAATTATTCTTCCTTTTGTAAACTATATAACAAAACTAAATAAGGAACAAGAAGATGAAGAGAATAATGATTGATGTCTTTATTGCTATGGCTGTAACTATGATTATAGGAAGTCTCTTAGCTGGATTTATTGTATTCTCTATAGACAGACAAGAAAAAGCTGATTATCAAGAATGTATGGATAATTATCCGTTGTTGTTAAAAGAAAAGTTTGTATCACAAAATGATTTTTTAAACTATCTTAATTTCTGCAAATCCAAAAAGAATAAGGAATAGAAATGTTAAAGAAGAAAGAAATTAAACCTTGGACGCTAGAAGTCCAAGAGGTATTTAAGGAAATGAGTACCAAAGAAAAAAAAGACATAGAGATAATATGTCCACACTGTAAGACAATTACAGAATACAAGCTAATAGTTTCTGCCTTCGATGATCGAATAGTAACATTAGAATGTGGATGTAGCTTATCTCTTTTGGATCTTTTTAGGCTAGGTGGATTTAAAACAAAAAATAAAAGAAGGTAAACAAGGATGACTAAAGAAACATACAAAAAAGATTTTTTAGGGAACGAATTAAAAGTAGGAGATGAAGTAGTTTTTATGCAAGTTTCGTATAGAACACTTATGAAGGGTACAATTGCTAAACTTAATGACAAAAAAGCAATTATACATCATCATCCTACTAACACATACAAGACTAAATCGCTACAATTCTATAATCAGATAATTAAAATTCTTTAGGAACCAGAAAGTATACGCTATGAGTTTCATACATCTCCATACACACTCAGACTATTCTCCTCAAGATGGCGCACAAAGTTGTGACATGATAGCAGCTAAAGCTGCCAAGCTTGGAATGAACTCTGTAGCATTAACAGATCATGGAAGAGCAGGTGGTCTTTTAAACTTTAAAAAAGCATGTGAGAAAAACAAAATAAAGCCCATCTATGGGACAGAATCATATATAGCTCCAAGTAGCAGAACCCTTAAAGAAAAGATAGAAAACTTTAAACCACAATATCATCTGGTCTTACTAGCAAAAAATATAGCTGGATTAAAAAATATATTCCAATTATCATCAATAGGATGGAAAGAAGGTTTCTACTATAAACCACGAATAGACTTAACTTCACTTAGAAACCACTCAGAAGGACTTGTATGCCTGTCTGGGTGTGGAAGCGGTATGGTATCACAAATGTTATCAGAAGGCCGAGAACAAGAAGCTAGGGCCTATTCAGATGAATTGTACGATATCTTTAGGGATGATTTTTATTTAGAAGTACAAAATCATGGATTAGAATGGCAATTACCATTGAAGCAACAAATATTTACTTTATCTAAGAACTCAGGGTATCCAATTGTAGCAACACAAGATTCACACTATCAAGACCAGAAAGATTCAGTATTCCATTCTGCTATTTGTAAGCTTGCAGCAGGCAATCTACAATTTGAATCAGATCAATCTTATTTCAAATCTGAAAAAGAAATGAAAGAAATGTTTGATGAAGAAGAATGGCATTCGATTTATAGAACACAAGAAGTAGCTGACAAATGTAATTGCAATTGGGAATTTGGGAAAACCATTTGGCCAGTGTATGATTTACCTTATGGTGTTACGCCAGAACAAGAGTTAAGGCAAAAGACACTTAAAGGATTCAATAGATTATTTCCGAATCCTACAGAAGAATATACTGAAAGGTTAAATTATGAGCTTGGTATCATTACAGACATGGGTTTCCCTACCTACTTTTTGGTGGTTGCAGATTTTATTAATTGGGCAGAGAATAACGAAGTATATGTCGGAGCAGGACGTGGTTCTGGAGCAGGTAGCCTTGTTTGTTTCGCTCTTAATATCACTAAAATAGATCCAATTAAATATGGACTCTATTTTGAAAGATTCCTAAATCCATCAAGGATATCGCTTCCTGACATTGATATAGACCTGGAGCCGATAGGTCGCAAGAGAGTTATGAAGTATGTATATGAAAAGTATGGAGAAGAAAAATGTGCTCAGATTGGGACCTATGCAGTCTTTAAACCAAGAGGATCTTTAAGAGATTTTGCAAGAGCATTAGGTTATCCTGTTTCAGTAGGAGAACAATTATCTAAATTAGTACCACCTGATGTGACTGGCAAGTCTTTATCCTTTGAAGATATTATAAAAGATAATAAAGAAATTCTTGATACAGAATATAATGATGTTATTGATATTGCGCGACGAGCAGAAAAACTGGTTAGTCAGGCAGGAGTACATGCTGCTGGGGTTGTTATCTCAAATATAGATATATCAACACAAGTGCCCTTATTCAAAGGAAAGCATGATGAGATCGCTACTCAATTTGATATGCATGATGTAGAAGAGATAGGTTTAGTCAAGTATGATTTCTTAGGATTGAAGAATCTTACTGTAGTGCATGGAACTATAGATTTAGTTAAAGAATATAAGAATATAGAAATCGATATAAACAAAATAGATAAAGAAGATCAAAATGTTTTTAACAAAATATTCCAAAAAGGAAACTTGGATGGTATATTTCAATTTGAAACTTCATCAGGATTCAGAGACTTATGCATAAAGATAAAACCTAAATCAATAGAAGATCTTAGTATCATTACAGCTTTGTTTAGACCAGGACCTTTAACAGCTAGAGGAACAAATGGAAAAACATTAGTAGAACAATATGTAGATGGTCGTAACGGAGAAAGAGTTCAATACCTCTTCCCAGAACTTGAACCAATTCTAAAAGATACTTATTCTGTTATGGTTTTTCAAGAACAGATTATGCGTATATGTACAGATTGTGCAGGATATACATTAGCAGAAGCTGATAATATGAGGAAAATCATTGGTAAAAAGCTTCCAGAAAAAATGAAACTTGAAAAAGAAAAATTAGTTTCTGGTTGTGTCTCTAATGGTATTGATAAAAAGAAAGCAGAACAATTATTCCAACAAATAGAAGGCTTTGCTGCCTATAGTTTTAATGCTGCACACTCTGTAGCTTATTCTACTATCTCTTATCAAACTGCATGGCTTAAAACATATTATCCTGAAGAATTTTATTGCTCTCTTTTGAATAACTCTCTAAAAGATCAAGGTGATATGGTTAAATATATTCACGCGCTAAAGAAAGAAGAAATTCCTATTATGCCGCCAGATGTAAATATATCTTCTGTAGGTTTTACTGTTGCAGATGGAACTATTGTTTTTGGCCTCGCTGGTATTAAAGGTATTGGCGAAAAAGTATGCCTAAACCTAGTAGACAGTCGCCCTCAAGAAGGCTTCCAATCTATTTCAGATCTGGTAAAACATAAGATAGGAAAAGGTGTCATTAGCTCTTTGGCAATGTGCGGCGCTTTAGAAGAAATATCTGATGATATTTCAAGAGAACAGATAGTGGCTAATATAGAAGAACTAGTTAAATTCTATAAGAAAGAACAGAAAATAAAAGAAAGAAAAATAAAGATAGGAGAAAGATTAAAAGAAATAGAGCTATGGGAACAAAATCCAGAAGGACCAAAACCCAGAAGACTACCAGGTATAAATGAAAAACAAATTCCTGTATTTCCAGTACTAGAAGAAAAAGAAATTAGCAAAAGAGAAAAACTTAATTTTGAAAGGAAAACATTAGGATTCTATTTGTCAGGACATCCAATGGATAATTATCCTGGATTGTCACAAAAAGCTACTTATACTGTTAACGATATACTAGAAGGGAAAGCTCAGGATAGTGAAGTTGTTCATCTGCCAGTTGTTGTTTCTTCTATTACAGAAAGAAGAACAAAAAAAGGTAAGAATATGGCTACTCTAATTGTAGAAGACAAATCAGGAAGGATTGAAATAACTATATTCCCACGACAATGGCCTATTGTAAAAAATATACTAGAAGAAAATTCTGTCTATGTATTAAAATGCAAAGCAAAGATAGAACAACAAGAAGATAATCTTGCTCCTATTGTAGGGCTTATACTTAATACTGCTTATAAAATAGATCAGAACAGTGACGCGACGCTAATGCATATGATAAAATTTAAATTAGAAGATGAAACAATAATAAGTTTTGTTCCTCAAGAACAACAAAATTATTCAAAATGGCAACAAGCACTTGCTTTTGTCAAGAATATTAAAAGGATGGGATAATATGAAAATCAACAGAAAAGAACTTTTAAATAATTTACGAAAACCAGATCAAATTCCTAACGAAAGAGTACAAGATAATGATGTGATTCATTCTCATTTTGATTCAGTTGTTTTCCAAATTCGCCAATTAAAAGAAAAGCTTGTTTCAGTTTCTCAAAATAAATATATCAAAGTAGGAAAACCATTAGGAAAAGAAAGAATAAAAATCCTTTCTTTATCTGATTTACATATCCCTTTTGATAACCATGAAACTATTCTTCATGCACTTGATAACCATGCAGATGCTGATATCTTAGTTATTAATGGAGACTTCTTAGAACAATATGCTGTCTCAAAATGGGGAAAAACACAAACTCTATTACTAGAATGGGAATATAAGATTGCTATGGAATGGATGAAATTCTTTACTGAAATTTTTGAAGAAGTTCATTTGGTACGTGGTAATCATGACGATAGACTGAAAAAATACATCTCAGCAGCAGTAGATCCAATGATTAATTTTATGGTTGAAGATGACGTTCTTGTTAAAATAGCTAATGGATATGACTTTAATAATAATGGTCGCTTAGAAAAGAAATATAATTTTGATAATGTTTATTATACTCCTGGACTTTTAGGATGGATGACCAAAATTGGAAAATGTATTTTTGCACATCCTACTGGTTCTAGTGGAATACCAATGAGAACAGTCATTCAAGCAGCTACTTCATTCATGACAAACGAAAATTTTCAATCATTAGTTATTGGACACTGCTTCGATGAAGAAACAGAATTGTTAACAAATAACGGATGGAAAAATATAGATACTATTAAAGAAAAAGACAATCCATTAACATTGAATTTAGAAACTAATGAATTAGAATTTAACAATTGTGAAGGTATATATAAACATACAAAACATAAAGAACTAATATCATTTAAAAACAACACTGGTCTTGAAATAATGGTGACACCAGAACATGGGATGATCTATAGTAACAAAAGAAATTTAAATAAAACACAAGCATGGAAGAAAGCTAATGCAGAAGAGATAGAAAAATATAGCCGTATAACAATTCCGGCTTCAGGCATTCTTAACAATAAAGAAAACGATAAAATATCTGATGAATTAATTAGAATACTTGCCTGGATAGTTACAGAAGGAAATATAGAATATACAACAGCTAAAAATCCAGTTATTAGAATAGCTCAATCTGATAATGGATCAGGTTTCTTACAAGAAATAGAAAAATTACTTAATACTTTAAAAATAGAATATTCTATTGCTAAAAATTATGATGCTTACAGGATATATGTAGGAGTAAGTGGCTCTAAAACATTAACTCCATATTTAAATATGTCAAATAAAACATTTGATCATTCTTTCCTGACAAGCCTTTCTCTTCGACAAAGGAAAATATTGATAGAAGAGATGTGTAAAGGTGATGGGGCAAAATGTGGAACAGATCATTATTGCCACTACTATACAGCAAATGAAGATTTATTGAATCAATTTCAGATTTTATGTACTTTATCTGGAATAAGAAACAAAGCTAATATCAAAAGGGAAGATGGGACTTGGGTCATCTCAATGACTGATTCTATTATTCATACTGTAACTAAAACAGAAAGAGTTTCTTATAATGGAAGAACATGGTGTTTAACTGTCCCTAACGGTACTTTAGTAGCAAGAAGAAATGGGGTTGTATTCTTAACACAAAACACCCACAAGTTAGGGCAAATTATATGGAGAGATAAATTACTTATTGAACAAGGCTGTTGTTGTGTACCACTTGACTATCAATCTGATGGAAAAATGAAATACTTACCACAAGCATTTGGTTATGCAGTAATTTATATGGATGAATTTGGAAACGTAGACTTTGAAAATACTAGACCAGTTTATTGTGGAACTGGTTACCCAACAAAAATAGACATGGAGTAAATAGATGGACAACAAAAAACAACCAGACATTAAAGAAGCAATTGATAAAATTCTAAAAGATACAGATGTTGCTACTCTCATAACTCAACTTACAACTAGTTTCGATCAAGGTATTGCTGAAGTATATAAAGGACTAAATACTTTAGGTCAAGGATTAGATCTCTCTAGGCTTCAAAACTTTATGGTTGTCAATATCTTAATAGACAAAGGTATTGTTACAAAAGAAGAGATTGAAGAACGATACAAAAAAGAAGTTGCTGATAAATTAGTAGAGATGCAACAAAAGATGAAAGAAGAGTTAGAAAAAGAATTAGATAAAGTAGATCAAACCGCCACAGAAAGCAAATAAAATGCACCAAAATTTTACTGTCGGAGAAGAAAAAGTCTTCTCCTTAGTCGCTGCTGAAGACGACTTCGTAGAAAATAGAAGTAACTATTCAATAAGAAGACCAGGATTATACCCTTCTTCTGCTTCTGTTAGTTACTTAGAAGGAACTAGAAGAATAACAATAGGCAAGTGCTTAAGATCTGCATGGTATAGTGCTTTACAATACAAAAAAGACAGAGGCATAAATGTAAGTCTTAATATGAAAGCAAGCTTAGGGAAATGGGACGAGATAGGTTCTGTTGAACGTTGGAAAGAAATGGGTCTCTGGGTTGCTAATAATATTAAATTTTACAATAAAGAACTTGCAATATCAGGCGAATTAGATGCTATCTTAAAAAATCCTATTACAGGAAAACATATTGGTGTTGAAGAAAAAACATTTTATGGCTATCCTGCCAATAGAAGTATCTGTGGTATACAAAGAGAAAAAGGTACAGGTAATAGATATAATGGCCGACCAAAAGATGAACACTTCTTACAAGCTTTACTCTATTATTGGGAATACCAAGAAAGACTTGATGAATATAGACTCTATTATTTAGAACGTGGTGATGGTCATAGAATTGAATTCAGAGTTGGTTGGGAAACAACACCTGAAGGGAAGCATCAAGTTTGGTGGCAACAAATCCCTGGTGAATATTGGAATGCTTTTTCAGAAGAAAAGGTATTACAAAATTATACAATGGAAGATGTTCATGACAGATATAGAAAATTATTAGAACTTCTTAGAACACGAACATTACCAGACAAAGATTACAAAATTGTTTGGGATGCAGAAGAGATCGAATTTAGACGTTCTCTTGGTGAAATTGCAAATACTAAATATACAAAATGGAAGAAGAATCCATCATTAGCAAGTAACCAAATGGGTGCTTGGCAATGTAGTTATTGCGATTATCAAAAACAATGCCAATCAGATGGCGGAAATAACTCTTAAAGACAAGGAAAGATTAATGGCTATTATAGCAATAGATATGGATGGGACCATTGCAGATTTCGCTACCCTATCATTCAAAAAAGTTAAAGAATTATATGGTATTAATATGACAAAAGAAGATGCATATAAGCCTAAGACTGCAGAATTAGTTTGGGATCGAATGACAAAACAACAAAAATCTAAATTCTCTGACAAACGAGAAATCTATGGAGAAGTATGTGCAAAAGGATTCTTTGAAAAAATATTACCTTTTAAAGGAGCAGTTGAAGCTGTCCTCCAATTAGCAAAAGAAGGGCATGAAATTATCTTCTTGACTAAAGTTCTTAATTGGGATAGATCTGCCGCTGAGAAAGCAATTTGGCTAAAAAAATATTTTAAGGATATTAAATACATGACAGTCATGGTAGATAGTATAAAAGCCAAACATTTATTAAATGCTGATATTTTTATAGATGATGATGTCAAAGTATTAGAAGGTATTCAAGGCATCCCTATCTGTATGGCTCAACCATGGAACAAAGATCAACAAGAAAAGTTTCCAGCTGTAGTTCAGAACATGACAGAAGTATTATCTTTGATTAAAGAGATGCTTCCTACAATAGATTATTGGAATGAATAAATGAAACCAAGACTAATAGATTTAGATTCAGCAAAAGAAACATTGAAACCATATTTAAGAGAATACCTTCAATCACATGGAATTAATACAGAAAAGAATTTTAAATGTTTAAATCCTAAACATAATGATGATTCTCCTTCTATGACGTGTGCACAATCTCCAAGTAATGCTTTTTGTTTTGGATGCGGTGCAACCGTAGATATTTTTCAAGCAGCATATTATATAGAAGGAAAGCCAATAAAAGGAAAAGAATATATTTCTGATAATGTAATGTATCTAGCTGATAAATTTGGTATTCAATTAAAGATACAAGATTTAACACCTGAAGAAATCTATGAGTACAGAACCTATGCAGCCTATAAATTAGCAGCTAAATTAATTTCAAATCCTGACTTTGGCAACTATGAAAATGCTGACAAGCAAATAGAAGTTAGAGGATGGGACAAGAACAAATGTGCTGCTTGGGGTATAGGTACAGTTAACTATGATGAATATAAAGCAGCAATGAAAGCTTCAGGATACGAAGTGGGATTTCTTAGTTCTGTAGATCTTGATAGATCTAATTTGTTTAACAATAATAATCTACTCTTTACTGTCTATGATGATTTTGGAAGACCAGTAGGTTTTAGCGCCAAAAATTTAAAATATAATAAAAACGATCCTCACAGTGGATCTAAATATATTAATACTAGAGGCACTGGATTGGAATGTGCAATATTCAAAAAAGGATCTAGACTATATGGTTTTGATATAGCTAAAGAAGCTATGTCTCCTCTCTATATTTTTGAAGGACAAGCTGATGTAATTACTGCACGTCATAATGGTCTAATGAATTGTTGTTGCACTCTTGGAACAGCATTAACAGATCATCACATTCTGCTATTGAAGAAACATGGTTTGTTTAATTTAGTTCTAGTTTTTGATGGTGATGAAGCAGGTGAATTAGCTGTACAAAAAGCTGTTGATGATAAGTTCGCTAAAGAAAAAGATTTTAGAATTAAATTATGTCAAATGCCACAAGGAGAAGATCCAGATTCTTTAATAAGAGGACAAGGCATTAGTGACTTCAACCGATTAAAGAAATGGTCAGCTTTTGAATGGCGAATGATGCGTTTCATGGGAGAAGAATCTGACAATGAAGATATAGAAGAAGAAAAGAAAAGAGAGATTGCTGAGAAGATGGCACAAATTATTGTGTCAGAAAAAAGTCATATTAGACAAGAAGAAATGACAAAACAAGTTGCAAAAGCAACAGGGTATGATCATAGTACAATAGCATCTGAAGTTAAAAGACTTAGAAGTGAAAAAGAAGCTAAGATACAAGATAGGAAAAGAAATGCTATAGAAGCATTAATGCAAGATGTACGTAGAAATCCTGATGAAGCAGAAATTGCACTAGCACAAGCAATGAGCAGTATCCAAGATATTAATCATTCTGTACAAGGTGACAATACTGGATCTGCTATTCTTAATAGAATGATTTCTCAAAAAGAAGTAGACGAAGCAAAAACTGGAGACTTTGCAGGTTTTCATATGAGGCCAGATGGCCTTGGTAATATCGCAGCTCGTTTAGATGATGATTGGAAATCAGATAATTTAATTTTTATTGGCGGATCAGAACAAGCAGGGAAATGTCAAAAGTTTGATTCTAATGTACTAATGCCAGACTGGACAACTAAAACAATAGAACAAGTTGTCAAAGATAAAGATACTTATGTTTTAGGCATGGGAGAATATGGAGAACTTGAAATTAAAGCAGTGTCAAGTTGGATTGATTCTGGAATACTAGAATGCTTCAGGGTTACAACTGCAGATGGTAAATACACAGAACCATCAGAGACTCATCCCTATCTAACACCAAACGGGTGGACAGAAGTTAAAGATTTAAAAGCTGGAGATCCCATTGCAGTCACTAACGAAGGCAAAATAACATATTCTAAAATTACAGAAATAAGATCTATTGGAAAACATCAGTGTTATGATTTAGAAGTTCCAAATGGTCATAATTTTGTTGTCAACGATACTATTGTTCACAACACAACTTTTTGTAGTCAAATGGCTTATGAGATAGCAGAAGATGATCGTAATAATGCAATGTGTATTTACCATTCTATTGATGATGCTGCTAAGTTTCCTACTTATAAGTGGGTTTGTATAGGAACAGAGAATACAAAATTAAAATTGAATCATGTCTCTAGTCCTAAATATTGGAGTCAACAAGAAGGTTTTGAATGGATTTTGAAAGAAAGAGATACTGGTTACAAGAAGCTTACTCAACTTATGCAAGAAGAAAGACTTGTTATTGCTGACTCAAGTGACGGACAATCAATTACATATGCTGAAGGTCTTGTTAAATTTTACCGCGACAAATACCCCAAAAGAAATATTGTACTTTTTATTGATAACTTCCATAAGCTACCAGATTATAGTGAACTAAAAGGACATGAAAGAGTTAAAAGACTTAGCAATCATGTTAAGAATATGGCAGTCAAGAATCATATTACCATTATTTGTACAGCAGAATACAGAAAAATGTTCAAAGATGAACTACCTAGCAATACAGCAATGGCAGAATCAAGATCTCTACAATATGATGCTACTGTTATTATTCATCTCTATAACGAAATGCACCATAAAGAAGATGCAGAAGCAGCAACACTTGTTCATATAAATGAGGAAGGAGAAATACTTCCTCGTATTAGAGTTAAATTTGGCAAGAATAAAGTATCAGGATATGAAGGTAAAGAATATGTGGATCTTTTTGGATACGCCGGTCAGGTAAAAGCAGTAGACAAGGAAACTGCTGTTCGAGAATATAAAGAAAGAGTTGCTTTCTTAAAAGAAAACGAGCCAAATGGATTATAGCCAGGAGGATATGATGCAGAATATTTTTAAACTAGGTACTGCTCTTACAGTAGCAGAACTAACAACCAAAGGAGAATTAATGGATAATATTCTCAAAGAAGCTTCTTCAAGAGCTGAAGATATCGCAAACTTTCTTGAAGAAATAGAACAACAAATTCCGAAGGAGGAATCAAATGATTAAATTTTTATGTAATGAATGTGGATGTGACTTTAACTCAAACAAAGAAGCAATTGAACGACATTGTCCTAGCTGTAAATCAACAGCAGAAGATCATGTCTTAATGTCCTTCAGTGAAATAGATGACGACAAAGTTTTTGTTAATCAAGAAATGATATGGCAAGCTTAACACCAGATGATATTGCGCTTTATGTTAAATGCCCAAAATTATATGAACGCAAAGGACAGATATCGAAACCTCTCACTTTCTTTGAATCAAAGCTAAGAGAAACCTTTATAGAAGGTGAGAGGAATGCTGTCCTTAAAGATAGCATTATAAAGCCTAGAAAATTTACAAGAGCTTGGAATAAACTTTGGTTTCCAGCAGCTATCAAAAGAAGAATATCTGTCAAAGTAGCAACAGAGAAAACACTACAAGCAACAATTAAATTTGCAGATTATTGCAAATATGATATTTCTGATTATGATTATCCAACAGCAGGAGTAGATATACAGTCCTCTATGATTATTGGCAGTCATGAGCTTATTGCTCAAGCAGATATACTTAAAATAGATTTATCAACAAAAAAGAAAACAACAGTAATTATTAATTTTTCAAATAAAAAGTTATCATTACCCGAATTATTATTTGATCCTTCTGCTAGAGCTACTGCTTATTCATTCTATAGAGGTAAAGGCGACTATGTTACTTATATCAATATAGACATTAATGAAAGACAAGAAAAACTAAATATAACAGCAGTAACTTTTAGCCCAAAAGAGATGGACGAAATAAGGAAAATGATTTATCATATAGAACTCGGGATTAGGAATAAAGCATATTACCATAACCCCAATTTATGCGAGAGGTGTAAGGCATGTCCAGTTTTCAAATTATAAATGAAAAACGATTCCCTTTAAAGGTAAAAGACATTAAAGATAATGTAGACTTGTTAGATTATTACCGATGGGAACATCGAGTTACAATTGGTTCTGGCTTCCATAAGTATATGATATTCCTAGACAATTTAAAACAAGTTGTGTATATAGAAGATGTTACTAATGGAAATCTAGAAGAAATAGAAGACGAACCTTTATGGGAAGCAATATTTAGATGGGTAACAGAACATAAATTCTTAGAAGTCTTAATGCCATTAGCAAAACCACCAGGTTATAACAAATGCAAAATAAGAACAATGAACGAAATAATAAAGGTAAGATAAATGAGTATAGTTAACTTCACAGAATTAGTTGGTACAATCAAAGAAATAGAAGAGGAGTATGAGAAAAAATATTTAGGTCGTAGCATGTCAGAAGAGACTTGTCTTATAATTGAAAGAAATCTTAAAGCAGCTGTATCAAACGTTCTTAACGAAGGAATACAATTAGATTTATTCCCTTCTTTTTCAATAACAACAAGTCATAGTCTTCCTACAGGATCTATTTCTTTGAACATAAGTATAGAAGAAAAATGAAGAGAGCAAAAACACAATATCAAACAGCAAAGAATGCTAGCAAACTACATAGACACATAGGGAACTTATTAGAAGAACTTTATCCTAATTTTGAAATACGTCAAGAATATGCTGTCAATCAAATAAATAAAAATTATCCATCAGGCAGAGAAAAATTTGATTGGGTTATATTAGGACTTAAAGTTGTCATAGAAATACATGGAGAACAACATTATGGTCCTGTTTGTTTTGGCGGTGTGTCTTTGGCCGAAGCTAAAAAGAATTTTGTTAAAAGAATTAGAGTAGATAAAGAAAAAGAACTTGCAGCATTAGAATCTGGATGGAGTTATCTAGTAGTCAAATATGACGAACAAAATATTATCCCTTCTCTTTTACAAGAAAGAATAATACAATCGATTAACATGGTCTCTAGGAAAACTGAAACAAAGAAACAAGAACATCAATTTGCTAATAACAAATTTCCTAAGACTAAAAGAAAATACAATTGGCCTACAAGAAAATTAAAATCAAGGTCATTTTTAAGGAAATAATCAAATGAAGAAACAACAAAAACTAGAGGAAAAGATTAAATCAATTGATGATTATTATGCAAACGAAAAAGCAGATAAAGAATATCTTAGTCCATTTCAATTAGAATTGCCATTTATGGATGAGTTTCTAGAGGAGGAAGAAAATGATTCCTAGAGGATATATGCCTAAATATAAAGTTACTGACAAACAAGAAGACCAAAAGGTTAAAACAATTTATAAGGTTGAATGTCCTTTATGCAAACACCAGATGGAACTTCAAGGCGAATATTCTGAAAACATACACAAAGATACAACTTGTTCTAATTGTCATGTTACTTTATCAGGTTATAATTTTACATATATAGACTCAACATTAAAATAGGAGATGTTAGGAATGGTAGAAAATAGAATTGTTTGTTGTTCTAAGTGTGGTAAGGAATTATTTTATATTTCTAATAGTTATAAAATGGCAGTTAAAATTCGTTGTATAGATTGTGGTAAATCAAAACAGCCTAAGAAAAGAATCAGAAATACAGCAGTTGCTAATTTTGCAAGAACTAAAAAAGGAGTTAGAAAAGATATTCATCTAACTTATTCTTTTAGATCAGCAACTGAAGCTAACTTTGCAAGGATCCTACAATATCATAATATAAATTGGAAATATGAAGAAAGAGCTTTTACATTTGAAGGCTATAAGACAAGACCACATGTCTATATAATGGACTTTGAACTTCTTAGCACAGCAAAAAAACATAAGAAGGAAGCTGCAGAAGGTCTTACTATTGGTTTTTATGAAATAAAAGGATATATGGATGCAAGAAGTAGAAATAAGCTTAGACGATTAAAGAAATGTTATCCAGAAGAATTCAAAACAACATGCGTAGTACTCTATAGTAAATACAAGAAGAAAGATATTGAATTTTGCGAAAAGCTAGGATATAGATACCTGTTTTATGGAGAACTAGAGAAACATTACAAAACACTTATAAAGAATTGGGAATAAAATGTTACCAGATATAGAACTCCAAGATAAAATGTTCTATTGGTTCTTTGAAAGAACTGAAAGACATATAACACTAGTACAAAAATACTGCAAAAGACTATCTCTCTTAAAGGACCTAGAAGGTATCTTAGAGCGTGGTGAGGACCATGACATGTCAAAGTTCGAAGCAGAAGAAGCAGAGCCTTATATGTGGCTCTCCTGGTGGCACAAAAGCAAAGCAGAAAGCAAATCAACTTTTGAGATGCCTGAAGACATAAAGAATAGAATAAAAGAAGCTACTCTTCATCATATTTTAAGCAATCGACATCATCCTGAATTTCACCAAGAAAGAAAAGTTGATTTGCTCAACAATGAAGACAGAGATAAACCACCTAAAAGAATAGTAGATGCTACAAGAATGGAAAATCTAGACATTGCAGAGATGGTTGCTGATTGGTGCGCAATGTCAGAAGAGAAAGGAAACACTCCTGTAGAATGGGCAGAAGCTAATGTTAATATACGATGGAAATTTACAGAACAACAAACATTAAATATCTATAAATACATACATTCTATATGGAAAGAATAGTTTTGTTATGCATATACCTGCTAGACGAAGAAGGCTATTAAGAAATTTTGAACAAGCTTTGTTCTATAGCAAGCACAATAAGACAGAACAAAGATATGCATTCTATCTTTTATTAAGACCTGAATTAACTTTTTCCGAGAAACCAATGGCAGAATTTTTAGAGCCATTAGAAATAGAAAACGAATTATATATTTTATGCATGAATGTTTATTCAGAATTTGACAGAGAGAAATCTTCTATTGTACCCTACTTAAGTAGAGTGCTTCCATGGCATTTCTCTAGGCTTTTTAAAAGATTGAAGAAGGAATACAAGAATCTTAGAGATCTTATCGCCGATCAAGAAGAAGAAAGCTATCTCCTAGATGAAGAATTTTATTGGCAAAATATTTTATATCAAGACACTTTTGTTGGAAAGTGCTTTACAAGAAGCGAAAAATATATTATACATAGAATACTGAATTCCGATGAGGAAGATTTAACAATTATGAAACTAGCCAATCAACTCGGAAGAAAACGTTGGCAAATGAAAGAAAGACTTTTAGAATTAAAAGAAGTCTTTGAAATGGAGAACATAAATGTCAAAGAATAGAAATGAATCAAGTGGATTGCCATATCGAAATCCTACCCATATGACAGAAGCTGAGAACGCAGAAGATCAAAGTGATATCGTAAAAGCAATCAGACAAACAGGTGTAAAAAGAATGGTTGTTACTTATAATTATAACAATCTAGATACTCAGAATCCACCTCCTTTAGCAGGTATTATAGGCGTAAGATCAATGACAACTGAGCAAGCACAAAGATATTGTGTGACCTTGATGAGATCTAAACCAAATATTTTCAAAGTGCAAATTAAACTTGGTGACTATGAGAATCAGAAAAGACTTTCTAATCCCAAAACTAGAGTACTTGATAGCTCAAAAGCTAGGTTTCAGTCTGAAATTGGTGAGAAAATAGGTGATGTTTTGGCCGACAAAACAATGTATGTAACAGAATTAATATATACTGTTAACAACAATGATCCTGGACAATTTAATGCAACAGCTGAAGTTTATGGTGTTGATGAACAAACCTATTACGACGATGAAAAATTTAATCCAATGATTAAATTCGAATTCATTAAAACAACATAAGGTACAAAATGACACTTTCCCCAACAGAGAAACAAAGATTAACAACAGTAGAAGAGAAAATAATATCAATAACAGAACTCCTTAAAGGAGTTGGAAGTAAGAATCAGCTAAATAGGCTATATATCCTAGCTCAAAAGACTAATGAAGATTTAAAAACTAGAGTTGATACACTAGAAACAAAGATAGAAGAATTATTAACATTAGCAAGGAAGCTACAATAATTATTCATTCTTATGTTTCTTCTTCTTCCTTGAATCTTTAACAAAGATCTTTGTCTTCTCTTCCTCTATTTCTTCTTTTTCCTTTTCTTCAACTATATTATATACTTCTTCTTTTTCTAATTCTTGCTCCTCTTGAAGCTTTTCAGTTTCTTCTTTCTTCCTATTTTCTTCTTCTTTCTTTCGATCTCTAAAGAAGCCTTCTAATCCACCTTGTTTCCTACCATTACTTATTAACATTTAAACCACTCTCTTTCTTATGTCTATTCCATGGTAATGTTTTCCATGGCTTTTTGCCGTTAGGCGTCATTGTACTTATATTATTTTCTTCACTAACATCAATTAGCCCATATGACAAGCCATAGGCTTGCCCTCTCTCTATTTCTAACAATGGTGAATTGATTCTTATTTCTGCTTCTTTAAAAGCTCTGGCAAACCATTGTATATCTATAGGAAAATACATTGGTGTCATAGCTCTATAAGCTCTTAATGCACCTCTTAAAGAGATAGCATAAGCAAATGTACCATACCCTTTAATGAACTTATTTTGAGAATCAACAACAACAGCATTCCATGGGTTATTTGCGCCAGCTAAAAAAATAACTTCTGCATCGTCAGGTACTTTAAATTGCTTTTCTATTGATTCTTGTAAAGTACCTTTTAAATATGGAGTTGGTTTTATATCATCTTCTAAAACAATAGTCCATGGGATTTCTTTTTCTATAATATATTCCCAAACTTTTAGGTGAGATAAAGAACAACCAACTTCTGCTGGAATAATGGGCCAACGATCTAATGCTTTCCGACCTAAAATACCCTGTTTGTATAATGAACTTAATTTATTTTTATTAAATAAAGGCTTTCCTTCTTTATCACAAGAACCAGAACTCCATTGAATTCCATCAATGGCTTCTATTCTCATTAAATTTTCTTGTGAAAAAAGTTTTTCCATTTTATCTAATCTTTCTTTAGATCTATTAAGATTTATTACTAATACTGGCCACATTTTAAGTAG
>Ga0256845_1001108_pt1 | contig 22659 bp, 12 predicted proteins | sample RiftiametaG_FD_189101 | JGI IMG/M metagenome (GOLD analysis project Ga0256845, IMG submission 189101) | Tube worm associated microbial communities from hydrothermal vent at the East Pacific Rise, Pacific Ocean - Riftia | ecosystem: Host-associated > Annelida > Integument > Unclassified ... | reverse complement strand
CACGATGTAGCCCATACATAATCAAGTTTACTCTCTTTGTTTGTAAATTTAACATCAAATGCTTTCGCAAAATTTTGTCCTAAAAAGTGTGAAGTTCCCGATTGAAGGGCTTTCCCGTCTTGCATTAATGCCTCAATAGTATAAGTGTCTAAAGCTCCGGCAAATCTTTCGTTAGCAGTTTTTACTCCTTTTATAACAGGCATTGCCATAAATTTCTCGGCAAACTCAGCATATATATTTATCATCTGTATTGTTTCATCTATCGCTTCTTGTTTGGTAGCGTGAGCGGTATGTCCCTCTTGCCATAAAAATTCCGCTGTCCGCAAAAACAGGCGGGTTCGCATCTCCCACCTTACAACATTTGCCCATTGATTAATCAAAAGAGGTAAATCTCTGTAAGACTGTATCCAGTTTTTATAAGTATTCCAAATTATTGTTTCCGACGTGGGACGCACAATCAATTCTTCTTCAAGTTTTGCATCAGGGTCAACTTCAATGCCTTTGCCATCAGCTCTGTTACGTAATCTGTAATGAGTTACTACGGCACACTCTTTAGCAAATCCTTCCACGTGATCAGCCTCTTTACTAAAAAAAGATTTCGGAATAAACAACGGGAAATAAGCATTAACATGTCCGGTTTCTTTAAACATCTTATCCAAAGATTCTTTCATTTTCTCCCAAATGGCGTAGCCGTAAGGCTTGATAACCATACTTCCTCTTACTGCCGAATTCTCGGCTAAATCAGCTTTTACTACCAGCTCATTATACCATTGCGAATAATTTTCCTCTCGACTTGTTAAAAACTTTCCCATAATTGTTAAATTGGTATAAAATTTGTTATAAATATTTTTATAAATTTAAGCACAAAATAAACGATAATATTTTTAATATAAAACAAATAAAATGCCGCTTATGAAAAAATTACTACACATATTACTATTTTTTGCGGGATTAATACTTTTTTCTTCCTGTGGAACTACAAATCAGGCTTATGTTGATGATATTTATTATAACCCTAAAAAAGTAGCCCGAAAACAAGCCAAACAATTAAAGCAAATTCAAGATTCCGTAGCTATTGCTCATTACAGCGACACCACTAACGGTGATTTTATTCTTAGCAATTATAACGATTACGAATATGCAAACCGATTAAAGAAATTTCAAGACGATGATTACGAAGGAAACTATTTTGATGAAGATGCATCTTCAAACACTTATGTAAATCTTAATATGGGTGTTAGTCCTTACGCTATGATGTCGTGGGGTGTAGGCTTTGGATTTGGATATGGTATGGGTTACGGTTATCCGTATTACGACCCGCTTTGGAGTTTTTATCCTCCTTACTGGGGATATATGCCTCCTTACTGGGGATATCCTCCATATTACGGTTATTATCCTCCGTATTACGGATGTTGCTACGACCCGTATCCCGATTATCCTTCTTATCCAATAAATCCGGATTATCCCAATAGACGCGGATACAGTTACGGACCTAGATATTCAGTAACAACAAACAGTCCCGTAACAACAAATACACCTGTAAGTTCACAAATTAAAGATGCAACAATAACTCCGGCAGGTTCAGGAACAATAAAAACTCAAACAATATCACAAGGAACTCGAAAAGTTAATTTACAATCATCAACGCCGCAAAATTCCGGAACAAAAGAAATTACAACAACAGCAACCCGAAAAACACAAACATTGCCAAGTGTTAAAACTGCTGTGATAATTGATGGAAAAAATTCATTAAGTAAAACAAGAACATCAGTTACGGGAACACGAACACACTCAAGTAATAAAGTAACTTATACGCGAACAGGAACAACGGCAAAACGAAGTATTTCTTCTTCAAACAGTGAAAAATATATTAACAGTTATACCAGAAGTTATACCGGTAATCGTAATACATTTAATTCATCATCGGGTTATAGCAGAACACAAACAACATTTTCCAACTCATCACGAAGTGTAAGTTCACCTGTTAGAACATATTCAGGAAATTCATTAAGAACGGGGTCTTCGTCAAATTCGCATTCATCGGGTAGAACTTATTCGGGGTCTTCATCTCGCAATAATTCTACATTTACATCTCCCAAACCTTCATCATCAGGTTCTACATATTCATCACCGCGTCCGTCTTCATCAAGTTCTACATTTTCGTCTCCACGACCATCTTCGTCTAGTTCAGGCACAAGAAGTTCCGGTTCGTCGGGAAGTAGAAGCTCTTACGGTTCAGGTTCACGAAAAAGATAAAACCGATTGATAAATGATAAAAATTTTATTTCAACACACGATGAAAAAAATATATACTATAATATCAATACTATTTATTACCATAACGGTAAATGCACAAAATGCATACGATGCTCTTACTTTTTCATATTTTACACCAAACGGCACAGCACGATATACTGCAATGGGCGGAGCATTCGGAGCTTTAGGAGCAAATTTATATACAATGTCAACAAATCCCGCAGGCACGGGAATTTTACGAAAAAGTGAAGTGGGAGTTTCTACAAGTTGGACTGATAACAATATTACATCGGTTTTTAATAATCAAAAAAAATCTGTTGACCAATCAAGTTTTCAACTGTCAAATATGGGTTTTGTAGTTGTAAACCCACTCTCATCGGGAACAGGATGGAAATCGGTGAATTTCGGGTTTGCATATAATCATTTAAACAACTATAATCAAAGTTTTACTGTTGCAGGCGAAAACAACGAAAGTTCTTTGTTAGATGCTCAAACCGACCATATAAACCAGTATCCCGAAACTGCAACGGATAATCCGTATTATCAAGCAGATTTAATTTTTTACGATACTTTGGCTCAGTCTTATACCAATGATTTCAGACTTGGAGACCATTATGGAGCACAACAAACACACAGAGTGAAAACCGAAGGTTATGCCGGAGAATATGATATTAATTTAAGCGGTAATTATAACGACTTTTTTTATTTTGGTGTAACAGTTGGTATTCAGCATATAAGTTATCGCAATTATACTTATCATTCCGAAACTGCTTTGAGTAACGAAATTGCTTTAAAGAACTTTGAGTCAAACGATTATCTTGAAGCAAAAGGTAACGGTGTGAATTTTAAAATGGGACTTATGTTTAAATTAACGCATATGTTTAGGGTTGGTGCGGCATTTCAAACACCTACAGTTATGAATATGCGTTATAATTATTGGACAGATGTTTATTCAACTCTTGATTTCGGAAACGGTGAAGAACAAAAAAGCGGATATTCGCCAATGGGTGAATTCGGTTGGGATTTAAAAACACCCTCACGTTATAGTTTAAGCGGAGCTATTGTTATATCACGTGCTGCAATTATATCGGCAGAGGTAGAATATGCCGATTATTCAAACCTTAATATTCAAGCATCCGATTACTTTTTTGATGATGAAAATCAAGCTATAAATAAAACATATAAAGGTGCTTTTAACATTAAAACCGGTGCCGAAGTAAGACTTTGGATGCTTAGCTTACGTGCAGGAGCAACTTTTATGGAGAGTCCATATGCTTCAACCGAACCTAATATTGATAATTATAAACTTATGCTTTCAGCAGGTTTAGGTATTACTGCCGGACAATTATATTTTAATGCAGCTTATCGCTATTCCGAAAACAATAATTATTATTATATGTATGGATATGAAAGCAGCAAGGTAGAACTTCAAAACAAAAATAATTTATTTACGGTATCGGCAGGATATAAGTTTTAATATAAAATAGGATTTGCTGAAAAAGTTTATTTTTTATTTTTCAGCAAACCCTAAATAAAAAAATTATGTAATTATTAAATACTAAACTGCATTTTGCCTATAATCATTGATTTTCTTTCATTACTATAAGGACGATTTTGGTATTCTAGAGAGAACTTAATTTTATGTCCCACTACAAAATAATTTATGCCAATATTGTGATGATACAACGGTTTTGAAACAGCATCGAAATTACGAATAGTTAATTCATAATACGGTTGAAACCTGTTGGCTTTATGTTGTGCAGGTAATAAATATGCAGCTTGAATAAGTGTTGCTGTTCCTGTTCCGTATTGTTCTTCCGTAATACCGCCTTTATAAGTATTAATTACTCCGAAATTTTGTGTATAATTCGGTCCGTAATCAAACCAAAATTGACCGGCATAAAAAGTTACGGCACTTCTGTTGGCAAAAGGATAATCTAAAAATAAATCTACAGCATAATGTAGTTTATTATGTTTTGTTTCAATTTTTGATGCTGAATACGAAGCTGTTGCATCGGGTTGAAAATCAAATCCCGCTCCAATATTCAAAACTTTTTTTGAACCGATATATGTTGCAGCTTTAAAAGGCATAGCATTACTCTCTTTATCAAAAAACTGATATTCAAAATATCCTTTAATCGAAAAATTATTAACAGGCAAGTTATAAATAATATCAGGTATAATGCTGTCGGGTAGCGTATTGCAAATAAAAGGTTTAGCAATAGCTGTTCTGTAAGCAAACGAACCGATATTTCCCGTTGCAAAAACACTCAATTGCCTTGCTGCTTGCTCCGATGATGTTAAGTTTGGTGCGGCAATAAGCGGAACATCTGCTCCCATTGCTTGCATAGAGCTGGCACTCGAATATCTTGATATACCGTTATACATATTAAGTCCTCCACCAAGAATAAATTTGCCTTTTGCAAATTTATAACTTCCCCAAGCATCATAAAAGTAAAACTGCGGATGAACAGGAGTTGTTCTGTTTATCGAAACATTATTGGGCTGAGGTGTAAATGCAATCATACTGAAAAATGTAAAATTTTCAATATGCACATAAGCCGACATACAAGTTCTTCGCAATAAAATATCAGCATCATTTTTTACAAATTTACCGTCATAATCTGTGGTTCCAGGGTTAAGCTGCATAAACCTACCCCAAAACTGTCCGTGAACACCAAATTTAATAAAGTTCTTATTGTCTTGGGTTATATTATACCTTATTCCCTTGTTTATAGCATTATAAACAGTATCATTTATTGTTTTCGAAAACGATGTTATTGTTACAAACAATAAAAAAACAGTAAAAATTCTTTTCATATCTATATGTTTAAATTTTTGTGCGAAAGTATAAAAATAGACCTGACAATTAAATTTTATACTAAAAAAAAGCTGCCCTTTTAAGACAGCTTTTGTATATCATAATAAAATATTTTTTTTAAAACATCCAACCAATACTACCAATAAATTGATTTTGACGTTGGTCGGTTTTAAATTCTTGTCCGGCAATTTTAACATCATCACCAAGTTTACTCAATCCGAATTCATAACGAACATCAATAGTTACTTTCTTTAAAATATCTAATCCCACACCAATTTGTCCGCCAAAAGTAGCAACTCTTGTTACTGAAGTAAAATCTTTAAGCATCCCATTTATCTCTTCATTTGCCGATGAAGGATCTGAACTTAATTTAAATGTGGCAACAGGTCCTAAATTTAATCTGGCAGGTCCTAATTTTACACCAACCATAACAGGAATATCAAAATTATTGTATTTAATTTCGGCGGTTGAATTTGTAAAATTATCATATAAATTACCTTCATCAGTAATATCAATTTGAGCATTGGTTTGCGAAAATATTAATTCGGGTTGAATATAAATTGCCAAAACTTTAATTCTTGCAAATACCCCAAAGTGATAACCCATTTCGTAAGATGAAGGAGTAAAAGAAACAGAAGGTAATGTAATATGATCTGCTAAAAACGCAGGATCAGGAACCAACTTCCCATCCACTTCTATCACGGGAATAGATATATTTCCGTTTGCATCAGGTGTTATGTCGTCAAATACAATAGGCTCTTTTGAAATACTAAAATCATCAAATTTTATTTTCGATGAATTTACACCACCTTTGATACCCCAGCTAAACATTTGACCAAATGAAGTGCCGGTAATAAATAAAACTGTAGCAAATAGTAAAATCTTTTTCATAATTTATATTATTTAAATGTTAATATTTATATTTATTTCTCATATGATACTTTTTAGAATAAACATTAAATATAAAAATAATTATTCTATAATAATCGTATCACCCAAGTATTTCGGTTGTTTATTTGATAAAATATCAATAAATAGTTTTGTTCTGGCAAAAACTTCTCGCAAATGCATTCTGTTTTTTATTTTCCCCGAAGGAATATCTTGTGCATTAAAGCCTGTTATATCCATGTCATTATTTTTACCGATATAAATAGCTCGTTCATTATGAAACTTCTGTGATATAACAGTAAGTTTTGTTTGCCCGAATATTTTTTTAGCTCTAATTATTGAATCCCAAGTCCTAAACCCTGCATAATCAAGAAATATTCTATCTTTAGGAATACCGGCTTTAAGCAAATCTTTTTTTATGGTAGCCGGCTCATTATACTCCTTTTGCCCGTTGTCACCACTAATAAGTATAAAATCAATTTTACCTGCTTTATACAATTCTACCGCTGCTGTTATCCTGTATTTATAGTATTTATTATAATCACCTTTGGTAGTATATTTACTTGTCCCCAACAGTAATCCCACTTTATTATACGGAATTTTTTCTATTGTATTATAAGTTTTCCCTTTTGCTGCTTGTGTAATTAATATATTAGGTATTACAATTACTGATAAAACAATTAGTATAACTAAAGAAAATATTAAGATTATTTTTTTATTCATTTACAAAACATGTTTTATGCAACTTACATTGTAATAACTATTTAATATAACTTTTGCATTATTGGACAATTAAAACTGTATTTAACCCGATTAAAGTACAAAACAAATAAATTTTTCACATACCGTAAAACAAATTGACTTTTAATTTTAATTGCAAATTATTAATTCTCTATCAAAAAGATGAAACTTAGCATTACAAGGATGCGTTATGTTATTAAGCAATGTATATATATATGTATGTTTCATTTTTATATATTTGCAATATTACATTATTTATTTTAAAAAAGTTCTTATGATTTTTAAATTTAAACTACTATTTTCTATTGCTATCTTATTAATCTTCAGTAATACAGAAAGTTTCTCTCAAAAAAGAATTGAAATTGACACTCAATCAAAAAATAACTTTACTATTAATCAGAAAACTGATTCTGACTTTACTGCATCTTTTAGCATAAAGAACATTAATTTTTCTGATTTTACATCAAAAAACGAAAACTTTACCCAAATTAATATTGACGGATTTGGAAAAACATACAAAAACGGCGAACCCGATTTACCTGTTTTTGTGAAAATTATTTCTGTTCCTAAATCGGTTAAATTAAATCTTGAAATAAAAAAATTTACCGATAATACTTACAATCTTGTTGATATTGATATAAAAAATATTATTAAACCTGCTGTTCCAAGTTTATCAAAAAGTGAAGATAAGAACTCTGTGGAATATGTAACAGGAAAAACATACAAAAAAAATCGTTTTACAAACTCTCCTATTGTTGAATTATACGAAGTGGGAATAATGCGAAATTTACGTATTTATGAATTAAGATATAATCCTGTAATATACAATCCAGTTCAACAAAAAATAATCGTTAGATACAATGTAAATATTAATATTTCATGGAACAATAATTCATTTGACGGCTCTAATTGGGATTTCACCGCATCTCCGATAAAACAGATATCACACACAAAAGCCAAAGGTATTCCTTCAAGCAACGAAACATTTGTAATTGTTTCACCAGCTAAATATAAAACTACATTATCACCTTTTGTTTTTTGGAAAAAACAACAAGGATACAATGTTATTGAAGCATATATAGGCGAAGAAATTAATTCAAACAATAAAACAGATATCAAAAACTATCTTAAAAATTTATACGAACACCCTGCCGAAGGCAACAATCCTCTGTTGTATTTTGTATTGGTAGGCGATGTTGTTGATATTCCTACATGGAACGGAACAACCAAAGGACACGTTACCGATTTATATTATGCAGAATACACAGGTGATTATCTGCCTGAAGTGCTTTACGGAAGAATATCTGTTGAAACAACAGAACAACTCGAAAATATTATCAATAAAACCCTTTATGTAGAAAAAGGAGCAGGCGGACAAAACCAATATCAAAGCAAACATATTTTGGTAAGCGGTGTAGATGCCGATAATGCTCCTACTTACGGTAATGGTGCAATAAATTATCTTTTAAAATACTATTCAAACGATGATTTGGGTATTACACCCGATTATTATCTATACGGTTCCGGTTCACCTATTACATCAAATAGTTCGCAAGCTCGTGCTGATATTTTAAATAAATATAGTGATGGTAGAGGAATAGTTTATTATACAGCCCACTGCAGTAACCAAGGTTGGTCAAATCCGAAGTTTAATATATCAGATGTTTCAAACTTAACTAATAAAGACAAATATCCTTTTATGATAAACAACTGTTGTCAGTCGTATATGTTTAATACAACCTGTTTTGGTGAAAAAATTGTAAGAGCAAAAGACAAAGGTGCCGTTGCTTATATCGGTACAACAGATTACTCATATTGGGATGAAGATTATTTTTGGGCACTGGGGCTTACATCAAATATTGTTTCCGACCCTACATATGAAGATACAGATATTGGGGCTTACGATGCTTGGTTTCATCTTCATAATGAAGCCGAAGAAGACAGAGCTTACACCGTAGGACAAATATTGCATGTTGGAAATATGGAAGTGCAATCTTCTCCTTCTGCATTGAAAAAATATTATTGGGAAATATATCAAATAATGGGAGACCCTTCATTAGTTCCCGCAAAATATCAAACTCAAATTATTACTGCTAATTATAATGAATTTTTAGTTGCAGGTCTATCAAACTTTACGGTAAATACCAAACCGTATGCAGTTGTAACTTTATCGGAAAACGGAAATATTATAGCATCGGCTTCCGCAGATGCAAACGGTGTTTGTAATTTAAATTTTGATGCATTAGAAAATGTAGGATCCGATTTAATTCAAATTGTTGTTTCACTTCCCGATTACTCTCCACTAATTACAAAAATATCTGTAATAGCACCTGACGGACCGTTTTTAACATTCAAAAATATTATTTTAAAAAACAACCAAGGAGAAGTAGTTGATACAGTCTGTTCGGGTGATACTGTTTACGTTTATTTTAAGATTATAAATTTTGGAAACGAAACAGCTCAAAATACTAAAGTTGTAATAAATTCAGATTCTCAATGGTTAAAAGAGCAAATATCAGATTATGAGGTTTCAATAGGAAATATTAATTCCCAATCAGATACAGTTTCTGTTAATTCAATGCTTGTTTATATCGCCGACAATACTCACAATAAAGAATATATTCCTTTTACAAGTAAAATTATTTACAACACCAATAAACAAACCGATTTTAATTTTGAAATAATTGTAAAAGCTCCATACATAGAATATACAAATATTGAAATAGATAAAACGGGAATTGGTGATTTAGACAGTATAATTTCTCCTGACGAAAGTGTTACTCTTGATGTTTATTTTACAAATACAGGTATGGCTCAAGTAACTAATACTACTGTTTTATTTACTTCTGAGATTGACACAATTCTTTCCGTTTTATCACCTGAAACAGCAATTGGCGGTTTTGATACGGAAGAAGAAAAAGTATCTTATGTTAATGTAAAATCGGGTAGTGATATTTTTCCCGGAACCATTGTAAATTTAAATTACACTATAAAAGCAGGGAATAACAGTGAATATGAATTCATAGGCAAAGTCCCTGTAATGATGGGGAAAGAACCCGAATACAACATCGATAACTCAACCGTTGAAATAATTAACGGATATTTTTACGATACAGGTGGTCCGGATAATAATTACGGAAGTTCGGAAAATTATACAATGACTTTTAAGCCGCATAATCAGGAGCAAGCATTAATGGTTGAGTTTATTGATTTTGATATAGAATCATCTTCATCGTATTGTTATGATAAATTAAAAGTTTATGATGGTGAAGATATCAATTCAACATTAATAAATGAATATTGTTCTATTAATGCTCCCGATAAAATTTATGCTTCAAATAGCAGTGGAGCTTTAACATTCAAATTTACTTCTGATAATGGTATTAATAAAAGAGGTTGGATAGCCCATATTAAATCGGCAAATACTTATAAAGTCACTTTTAACATTACTGATGGTTCGGAACTATTGGATACTGCTATTGTTGAGTTTGTTAATAAAACTGATACTGCATATGCAGGAATAGTTACTTTTAATAATATTTTTTCATTAGAATATAAAGATTATACTGTTAGTAAAACGGGTTACATTTCGGTAACATCATCAATTGGTGAGATATGTTCAGATACCACAATAACTGTTTTATTGCAAGAGATGCCAGATATTTGCTTTACAACAACATATAACGCAGAACCTCTTGAAAATGTAGAGATTAAATTTGATGGTCAAATAAAATATACAGATGATGACGGTAAAGTATTTTTCAACGATGTAACATCGGGTTCTAAAATATTCTTAGCATCATTAAACGGGTTTGTTGACACTATCGGAGTAGTTGATGTTACCGACCACGATATTTGTATTTATCTGCCTATGAGAGAAGTGCCCGTTTATACTTTAACATTTAAGGTATCTGACAATGACGGATTTGTGCAAGATGCAAAAATCACTGTTGGTGATAGTATCAAGTTTACCGATGGAAACGGCGAAGTTGTTTTAATTGATTTAATAGCAGGAAATTATGGTTTCAGAATAACAAAAGAAGGATATGAAGATTATAACAGTAATATTGAAATTACCGACCAAAATATTGTAAAAGAAGTAACATTAATCAAATCCAGCGGAATAGGTGATATTTCCAATTCCAATTTTATAACAATTTACCCTAATCCTGTTAAAGAAAAAGGAGAATTGGAGATAAACTCTTCGAAAACTATCAACATGGTTAAGATATTTAACTATACAGGTAAACTGTTAATCACCAAAAATGTAAGTTCCGAAAAAATCAATATTAATTTATCGGATTTGTCATCGGGAATTTATATATTACAGGTTACAATTGGTGATAATAAATATTTTGAAAAAGTAATTATAGAGTAAATAAAGTTTTTATAAAATCACTTCGACAGGTGGTCACTGAGCTTGTCGAAGTGCTCTCTGAAAGTGTTCGGAGTAAACAAGTGACCGGTAATAGCGGAGGCTGAGCTTGTCGAAGCCGGATTAGCAACGAAGAAGAAAATAAATTAGTGCTAATTAGTGTAATTTGTGGCTAAAAACCTTTGCGGCTTAGCGTCTTAGCGGTAAAAACCTTAATTTTTTAATGTTTCAAAATTGCTGAGCAAAGCGAAGCACAACTTAAATGTTCTTAAATGTCTTATATGGTTCAAAAAAATGAGCGTAGCGAATGTGATAATGAGTTGAAAGTTAAAAGTTAATAAAGATGAAACATCTATGATAAGTTTATTTAACACACACAGCTTGTTCCTTTTTACTCCGATTTTTTCGGAGAAATAACTTCGGAAAGCATGATTATAGCAAGAATGCGAAATTAAAAATGTAAATTAGCAAACAGGATGTTCCATTTGGCAACTAAAAAATAAATTATAAACAGATGAAACAGCAAAATATCAGGGCAAAACAATGGCACAATTATACAATCCCGATATAATGCCCAAAAGTTAAAAAAAGGCACATCAAGAATTGGATGAAGCCATTGAGAAATGTTATCGTTTACAACCTTTTAAAAACGAAACCGAGCGTTTTAGAATATTTGTTTAAGCTCTACGAGGAAATGATAAGGAAATATACTTTGTTTGCTAAACAGAAAAAACAAGAAAACGAAAAAATGAGTAAGAAAAACGAAATAAAAAAAACAAACGAATTACAACATTTCGACAATTTTGTCATTTTTCAAACGGATAATGGCAAAGTAAATATTGATGTTTATTTTCAAGACGAAACGCTTTGGCTTACTCAAAAGCGTATTGCAGAGTTATTTGAAAAAGGACGTTCTACTATAACCGAACATTTGAAAAAGATTTTTGCCGATGGCGAATTAATTGAAAATTCAGTATGTCGGGATTTCCGACATACTGCCGAAGATGGTAAACAATATACAACTAAATATTATAACCTTAGAGTAATAACAGCTATTGGTTATCGTGTAAATTCACACAGAGCTATTGAGTTTCGTAAATGGGCAACCGAAATACTACACGAATATATTATCAAAGGTTTTGCAATGGACGATGAACGTCTAAAACAAATAAGACACTTTGGAATAGATTATTTTGAAGAAATGCTCGAACGAATTCGTGAAATTCGTTTAAGCGAAAGAAGATTATATCAAAAGATTACAGATATTTATGCATTATCTGCCGACTATGACAGCAAATCAGATATTACAAAACAGTTTTTTGCTGCGGTTCAAAATAAACTACACTGGGCAATAACAGGTAAAACTGCTGCCGAAATTATTTACACTGAAGCCGATGCCAGAAAAATATATATGGGTTTAAAAACGTGGAAATACGCACCTGATGGTAAGATATTAAAAAGTGATGTTACCATAGCAAAAAATTATTTGAACCAAGAGCATATCAAAGCTTTGGAGAGAATTGTAACAGCATATTTAGATATGGCAGAAAACAGAGCAAGGAACAGAATTGTAATGAATATGAAAGATTGGGATAAGTTTTTAACGCAATTTTTAGAATTAGCCGATTATCCTATACTCAAAGATAATGGAAAAATATCTATGCTCGAAGCCAAATTAAAGGCTGAAAACGAATACGAAAAATACAGAGTAATTCAAGATAGGAATTATATTTCTGATTTTGACCGAGAAATTAAACGAATTGTTAAGGGGAAATGATTAATTGTTAATGAATAAAATATAGTATGAATGATATAATTATTCAATGATACAATGATTTAATGCAATAATGCAGAAAAGGATTTGGAGCCTGAGCGGAGTCGAAGGCGAATTAGCAACGAAGAAAAAAATAAATTAGTGTTAATTAGTGTAATTTGTGGTTGAAACCTTTGCGGCTTTGCATATTAGCGGTGAAAACCTTAATTTTTTAATGTTTCAAAATTGCTGAGCAAAGCAAAGCACAACTTAAATGTTCTTAAATGTCTTATATGGTTCAAAAAAATGAGCGTAGCGAATGTGATAATGAGTTGAAAATTAAATTATAATCAGATGAAATCGAAAATAGTATATATAATATTATTGACAATGCAAACATTACTTTTGTCTGCACAACAATATACTATTGACTTTAATATTCCGTCGCGACAAAAAATCACAAAAAAAACAGTTGATAAAACCGTTTTCACTTTTTCTTATTCAGGAATAAATTTTATTGAAGTAAATACACGGCAAGGAGTATTCAACCAGATGATTGTGCCCGATACTTATCGTTCGGGAGAGGTTGGTAATCCGCAACTTATAAGTTCAAATAAGTTGATAAATATTCCGCACAATTGTAAAGTGAAAGTAAAAATTATTGATTACGACGTAACCGAATATTTTATTGACAACTACTTTGCCGATAATAAACTTATTCCATATCAACCGTCGTATGCCAAGTCGGAAAATATTGCCGACCAAAAGTTTATTGTAAATAAAAAAACATATTCAAAAAATACCTATTTAACCAATAACTTGGCTACCGTAAAAGTTTTGGGAAATATGCGAGACAAACGCATAGCCAAACTTACGGTAAATCCTGTTGAATATAATCCCGCAAAAAATTCAATTCGTTTTTACAACAATATCAAAGTAAAACTTATTTACGAATATCTTGACAATACAAAGAAAAATTCGAAAACCAACAACACTTTTTCACCTTATTTTGATGGGACATTCAAAAATATTACCGATGCAATTCCCGATACAAAATCAACCAAACATCCCGATTTGGAAACTCATCCCGTAAAGTATCTTATTGTTGCTCCCGATAATTATATTTCAACACTGCACGATTTTATTGAATGGAAAACACAAAAAGGCTATCAAATTATAATTGGAAATCTTAACAATATAGGTTCTACCGCTTCCGATATTAAAACGTGGATACAAAATCAATACAATAATTCTACCGAAACAAATCCTGCACCTTCGTTTTTATTGTTAGTAGGCGATGTGCAGCAACTTCCCGCATCTCAAAACGGCAATTCCACGCATCTTGTCACCGACCTTTATTATGCAAGTGTTGACGGAGATATGTTTCCCGATATGTATTACGGCAGAATACCGGCACAAGATACCGCTCAGTTGCGAGTAATGCTGTCTAAAACAATGTATTACGATAAATATCTGTTTGCCGACGATTCTTATCTGAACAATGCTACCCTTATTGCCGGAGCCGATGCAACTTGGAACCCGCGTGTGGGACAACCTACAATAAACTACGGAACAAATTATTATTTTAATACTGCAAACGGTTACTCAAATATAAATGCTTATTTATCGTCGTATTCGGGATGCTACAATGCCGATAAAATAGCCGTAGGAATGATAAATTACACTGCACACTGTTCGCAAACATCTTGGTCAAATCCAAGTTTATCGGCAAGCACCGTATCGGGATTTACCAATGCGGGAAAATATCCCATAGCCATAGCCAACTGCTGCACTTCGGGCGATTTTAATGTTAACGAATGTATCGGTGAGGCTTGGGTGCGTAATCCCAACGGCGGTTCGGTAGTATATATCGGCAGTGTGCCTTTAACATATTGGTGGGAAGATTTTTACTGGTCGGTGGGTGCTCATCAGCCTGTTTACAACGAATACCCCAAAAAAGATTCCAGCGGAACAGGTGCTTACGATGCGGCTTTTATTAACGATTACAACACTGTTGATGCTTTGGTTTTTATCGGCAATTTAGCCGTTACCGAGGCTCATAACGAAGGATACAACAGCGATATAAGTTCACAATATTATTGGGAAGCGTATCACTGTTTCGGTGACCCTTCGCTAATGCCGTATTTTACAAAAGGAAAAAACAATATTGTATCGCACGATACTGTTTTCCCTTTCGGGACAAATGCTTTTAAAGTAAAAGCTCTGCCCGGCTCACTGGTTGCCCTTTCCAATTCAAACGGTCTTATAGGCTCTGCTTTGGCTGCATCCGACAGCATTGCTCAAATAACTACCGATACACTTACTTCTGTTGATTCGGTTATGATTGTTGTTACAAAATCGCAATACAAACCGTATATCAAAAAAATTCCCGTCGGCAATATAAATGGAACTTATTTAATAGTGGAAAATACAAAAATTATTGATACACAAGGAAATAACAATGGTGTTTTAGATTTCAACGATACGGCTAATATTGAGTTATATATAAAAAACATAGGCGATACAACCGCCCACAATATTACCGCCACAATTACAACCAACGATATTTACATTAAAAACTTTACCGATAATTTGAATATTGCTGTTGACAGCATTCAAAAAAATGAAATTTTTACTCTTTCGAAGAAATTTAACTTTGTAGTTGCCGACTCTGTTCCCGATGGTCATAAGGTTACGTTTAACATTAAATTAACTGACAGTATTTCGGGAGAGGAACAAAAAACATATAACTATAAAACCGATAAAACAATTGCAGCCCCTGTATTTGAAATATTTCCCGAACAAAAGATTGATGATTTTTTAACCGGTGGAAACGGCATACTTGATTACGGCGAAACAGTAACTTTACAGTTGTCAATTGCCAATACGGGACATTCGCAAGTAAGCTCTACGGTAAATCTTACCAATATTTCACAAAACAATATTATTTCAATTAATACTTCCGGCATTTATTTTGATACTCTCGCCGTAAATGATACTGCAAAAGTTAATTTTGAAATAAACTTACCCTATTCTGCCGTTAGCAAACTAAACGATACTTTATTGTTGAAAGTTGAATCGGGGAAATATTCGGTGCAGGATACTTTTATTGTAAACACAGGACAAAACCTGTCGGTGCAAGTGGGCGAAGGAACAATTACCGCCACTAATTATCCTTTTAATAATTATTATAAAAACAATACTACTCAAATTCTGTATCACAACAGCGATTTTAGTGCAGGAATAAAAGTGTTGAAATCAATCGGTTTTAATATTAAAGATTTTACACCCGATGCCGCTTATCGCGACTTAAATAATTTTAAAATAAAAGTTCTTGAAACTGATATTGATGAATTGAAAAGCAAAGTGGATTTCAATTCAGCTGTAACAGTTTACGATAGTGCTGTTTATCATCTTCCCGCCAATTCCGGTTGGGAAATATTTACAATGACTCAGCCTTTTATTTTGTCGGGAGACAAAAATCTTTTGTTTGAAATAAGTTGGGGAACAACCGACAACTATGCACCTTCGACAGACAGAACAACAGTTTATGCCACTCAAACACCATACAATTCAATTGTTTGGGGAGCCGATGATAATGTTTATCCCGCACCTGCCAACGATTTATCCGACAAACGCCCAAATACAAAATTTGAGTTTGACTCTGTGGGAATAATCAATATTCAAGTAAATGCCGATTTGCCGCTTAAAAACGGAGATAAAATGCAAGATTGCTCTGTTTCAATAAATTCACAAACTAAATTAACCGACAGTTTGGGCAGAACACAATTTTATTTTACCGAATTTTCGGGTGATTACAATATTAATTTTTCGGCTTACGGATATGCTGATACTTCGATAATTTTACATAAAACATCAACTTCCGAACTTGTAAATATTACTCTTCGCAGGTATCCCAAACTTATTTTTACTGTTAAAAACAGTATGGGAATGCCTCTTGAAAATGCAGTTGTTGCTTTGGTTGATTCAAACTTTGTTACCAATGCCGATGGAACTGCCGAAACATATTCAACTGATATAAATAAAAAAGCGATTTTTACGATAAGTTGTGAAGGATACAACTCTATTACGGATACAATTCTTGTTGATGCCGCCGAAAAATCTTACAAAGCGGTATTAACTTACAACTTTGCCGATATAACGGTTTCGGTGAAAAACACACAACAATCTCCTATGCAAAATATAGAAATATACCTTGGCGGGATAACACAGCAAACCGATGCAAACGGAACAACAATTTTTAAAGATATAGCACAAGGAAAATATTTTATGGGCATTTATACTCAGGGATATGCTTATATTGCTGATACTATTAACATTACAGCAAACGATACTCTGCTGAATTATACGCTGAAAAAATTATTAAATATTTATATAAACCTTTTCGACGGTGTTAATAATTTACCGAATATTACTGTGTTGTTGGATACAATTGAGCAAACAACCAATATTTACGGAACAGCCGAATTTAATACCATAGCCGAAGGAAAACACCAAATAACAGTTGATACCTGTGACTATTATCTGTTTGAAGATACTGTTTTGTTTTCGGAAACAGACACAGTTGCAAATGTCAAGTTAACCGACAAACCCGAAGTAACTTTCTTTGTATCAAACGGTTTTGTTTGTCTGCCCGATGCCAAGATTACATTTGATACTTTACAAACATTTACCGATACCAACGGATTAGCTGTTTTTGCTAATTCAACAACAGGCTATCATAAATATACTGTTTCGGCACAAAACTATATTGAAATAACAGATTCGATTAATTTGTCGGTTGATACTGTTTTAAATATTGTAATGCACAAAATTCCCGATGTTATTTTTAACATAACAGCATTCGCAGAGATAAATATTGAAGATGTGCCTTTGGTTTTTGATTCGGACACTTTATTTGCCGATAAGTTCGGAATGCTTATTATTAACGGTGTCCCGAAAGGAGAACATACATATTCAATAAATTACAACGGATGTCAAACTGTTTGGGATACTATTACTGTCGGTAACGAAAATATTAATATTGACATAGAATTAACGCCTGTTCCCGATATTAAATTTGTGGTATCATCAGGTGGTTTTGCTATAAATAATGTTGCCGTAACTGTTGACGATTCGGTGATTTATACCGATATGCTCGGCGAGTCTCTGTTTGTTGATTTTCCCGAAAGGGAATATACCTATAAAATAAGCAAACAAGGATTTGCAACAGCAGAAGGACAGTTTGTTTTACACGATAATGATACAACCATTTATATAAACTTGGAGCAATTTCGTTTTAATGCGGGCTTTACCGTAACTTCGAACAATTCCGCTATTGATAGTGCATTGATAACCGTAAACGGAATTTCAAAATATACCGATGATTCGGGCTATTGCCTGTTTGAAAATATTTTATCGGGAAATTACGGTTTTTCGGTTAAAAAAAACGGCTATCAAACATTTTACGATACAATATCCGTTTATCAGAATATTAATACCTATGTTGACCTTGTAACAGAAAGCTACAGTGTATTGTTTGTTGTTTCCGACGAAAACGGTTTTGTTGAGGGGGCAAATATTGCATTTAACGGAAAAACAAAAGCAACCAACAACAGCGGCAGTGCCATGTTTACCGAAACACCTGCCGGCTCTTACGAATATACTGTTTGGGAGAGCGATAATCATAAAACAGAACAGGGAAATATAGAAATAAATAAAGATACAACCGTAAATATTTATTTTCCGCTTATAGGCATTACCGATGCCGGTTATATTGTTAAAATTTATCCCAATCCCGTAAAAAACGAACTGTTTGTTGTTGCAAATGAAACTCTTATAAATGCCGATTATCAAATATTAAGCAGTAGTGGAAAAGTAATTTTAAAAGGGAAAATAACTAATATTCCGCATAAAATTGAATTGTTTGACTACTCAAAAGGCATGTATTTTATTAAAATTACCGGAAACGATAGAGTAATTACCAATATCTTTATTATCAAATAATTACAATCTTCTTGATTTGCAATATAAATTCAAAACAAATTATTTAATCTCTAATTAACCTTTAATTTACATACATTTATCTTGATAAGTATTAATATTGTAAAGAATTTAAAACAAAATAATTATGAAAAAAGAAAAAGAAGTAACAATTGCTTTAGTTGCTCACGATAAAAAAAAGCAATTAATGTTAGAGTGGGCAAAAGAAAAGATTGATACTTTGCGTAATCGCAAATTAATCGGGACATCAAATACCGCAAAACTGTTAAAAAGCGTATTGGATTTAGAGGTGGAATCGTATGGACACGGACCTTCGGGCGGAGATATTTATCTTGCCGCAAGGATTCTTGACAATCAGGTTGATAAAATAGTGTTTTTTATTGATTCGGAAACTCCACAGGGACATGAACACGATATTCAAACACTGATACGGACAGCAGTAATAAACAATGTTCCGATAGCACTAAACAGAGCATCTGCAAACCATATAATAAAAGAAGAATAACTTGTTTTTACAAGTATTCTTTTTTAAACTCATGATACTCTTAAATTTACAACAAAAATTTTTATAACTTCTGTTTTTCAGATTATCAAAATATATAAGAATAAGTAAAACGGATCTTCCTTACAGGGAAGTGTCCGCCTATGACGGATAATAGTTTTTATAAATAATCTCTTAAATATTATTTCCTTTTCAATTAATCAATATCAAACTCGCTTTTTAATCTTTTTGCCGAATAATATATATATTTGCACTTTAAATAATTAGTCTCTGTAAAAAACATCAAAGACTTTAAAATTTGCAAATACTAGAATTGAAGTGATGGAGCAAAATTTAGAAGATGTCGTTTATTCGGAAAATGTTATAGGATTTGCCACATTAGCATCGGAATATTGTAATTTATTGGATACCGTAGTATTAATATCGCAAAAAGATTTTGTAGATAAATTACACCGCCTGTTGCCTTTAATTTATCTGAAAGCAATAATACTTCCTGACACCGAACCTGTAATGCCCGATATGATTGAAAAAGATGTTACGCAAGAAGAGTGGGAAGCCGTTTATCAAACAATGGTAAGAAAACTTGAAAACATTGATGAATACAAAGAAGTTTTAGACCCGTTAAACACCGATGAGCAAATGAGCAGTCTTTCGGAAGGAATTGCCGATATTTATCAGGACTTAAAAGATTTTATATCTTCTTACAATATGGGAACTGTTGAAATTATGAATGATGCCGTATGGGATTGTAAAAAGAATTTTAAAGAATATTGGGGACAACGTTTGGTAAATATTTTAAGAGTATTACACAATTTATTATACAACCCAAACAGTAATTTAAAGGAAGATGATGCTATGTCGCAAGACGATTTTGACCCTGAAAATTGGGATAAAAATACAGAAATCGAATAAACTATTATTTTACCTCTACACATTTTAAAATACATCCTTGTTTTATGAACAAATCAATATCAAAAGAAAGTTTAAGCGAACTGCCTGTTAAAGCATTTGAGGGAAAAATAATAATTATTGATTACGCTCGTGATGTAAAAAAGGTGACACCTTTTTTATCTAAACAAAAAATACTCGGGTTTGATACCGAAACAAGACCATCGTTTAAAAAAGGAGTAAAAAATGAAGTAGCACTACTGCAATTATCAACCAACAATCAGGCTTTTTTGTTTCGCCTTAATAAAACAGGACTACCGAAAGAACTTACCAATATTTTATCGAACCCGAATATTATAAAAGTAGGTGTTGCCATTAAAGACGACCTTAAAGACTTAAACCGCCTTGCAAAATTCACTCCCACAGGATTTGTTGAACTGCAAGAAATGGTTAAAGAGTATGAAATAGAAAACTTCGGACTGAAAAAACTTGCCGGCTTACTACTCGGATTCAGAATTTCAAAGGCACAACAAACATCAAATTGGGAAGCCGAAACCTTAAATACCGCACAAATAAAATATGCGGCAACAGATGCTTGGGTAGCACTGAAAATTTATAAACAATTATTAAAAATAGATAAGACAGATTCTGTCTAAAAACAGATAAAATGGAATATATAAAAATAGTTTTAAAATCGGGCAAAGACCAATCGTTGCGACGCTTTCATCCTTGGATATTTTCGGGAGCAATAAAAAAAATATACGGTGGCGAACCCGCCGAAGGCGATATTGTTGCTGTTTACGACAATAAAGATGAGTTTCTTGCTCTCGGACATTATCAAATAGGAAGTATTGCCATACGAGTATTTTCATTTGAAAATATAACCATCGACCGTGAATTTTGGAAAAATAAATTTCAAGAAGCAATAAACTATCGCCGTCAAATAGGTGTTTCAACTTATCCCGATACTAATGTTTATCGCTTTATTCACGCCGAAGGCGATGGTATGCCGGGATTAATTATGGATTATTACAACGGAACCGTTGTTATGCAAACACACTCGGTGGGAATGCATCTTTTAAGAGAGACTTTTGTTGAAATACTGAAAGAACTTTTAGGTAAAAACTTAAAAGCAGTTTACGATAAAAGCGAAGCAACTCTGCCTCATAAGGCAGATATTAACCCGCAAGACGGCTTTTTATACGGAAATGAAAATGATACCGATAATGTAGTAACCGAATACGGAAATAAATTTAATATTGATTGGGTGCGTGGACAAAAAACAGGATTTTTTATCGATCAGCGTGAAAACAGAAAATTGCTTGGCGAATACTCAAAAGGCAAAAAAGTATGCAATGTTTTCGGTTACACGGGAGGATTTTCCGTTTATGCACTAAAAGCAGGAGCCGAACTTGTTCACTCCGTTGATGCATCAAAACTTGCCATTGACCTTACCGACGACAATGTGGAATTAAATTTCGGTAAAACCGAAAAACACAAAGGCTTTGCCATGGATGCTTTCGATTTTTTTGACAATGCACCCGAAAAATACGATGTTATTATACTTGACCCTCCTGCTTTTGCCAAACACCAAAAAGTATTACACAATGCTTTACAGGGCTATAAAAGAATTAATCAACGTGCATTGGAGCAAATTAAATCGGGCGGAATATTGTTTACATTCTCTTGTTCGCAAGCAGTAAGTCGCGAAAATTTCAGAAAATCGGTTTTTGCCGCTGCCGCAAATGCACGACGAAACGTAAAAATATTGCATCAACTGTCGCAACCTGTTGACCATCCGGTAAGTATTTTTCATCCTGAAAGTGAATATCTTAAAGGATTGGTTTTGTTTGTAACCTAAATTCAATTTAACACAAGCCCTTACTAAATGCAAATAGTTTGTTATTTCATAGCTCATACTGCATAAATCAGGCTTAATATATTATTTTATAAATATCAAATAAATGAAAGATATAGCCGAACATATCTTAGACATAACACAAAACAGCATAGCAGCAGATGCAAAAAATATTAAGATATCAATAATTGATTCGGAAAATAATAATTTGTATGAACTTAAAATATCAGACAATGGAAAAGGGATGACAGCCGAAAAAGTAAAACAGGTTACCGACCCTTTTTTTACATCACGCACAACTCGAAGAGTTGGATTGGGAGTGCCGTTGTTAAAACAAAACACAGAAATTACCGGTGGTAAGTTTATAATAGAATCAAGAGAAAATACAGGCACAACAGTAATTGCTCAATTTGTAAGAAACAGTATTGACCTTTTACCGCAAGGCGACATTGCAGGTTCAGTTATTTTTCTTGTAATTTCAAATCCTGATATTGAGTTTATTTATTCCCACAAAACCGACAAAGGTGAATATCTGTTTGATACTGTTGAAATTAAAAAAGTTTTAGGTGATACT
>Ga0256845_1001107_pt1 | contig 22666 bp, 15 predicted proteins | sample RiftiametaG_FD_189101 | JGI IMG/M metagenome (GOLD analysis project Ga0256845, IMG submission 189101) | Tube worm associated microbial communities from hydrothermal vent at the East Pacific Rise, Pacific Ocean - Riftia | ecosystem: Host-associated > Annelida > Integument > Unclassified ... | reverse complement strand
TTCATTATAGGTAAACTCCCGCCTTACACTATCTTCACCCCTGAATATTAAAGCTTTATTATCACTCCTGTATTTTAAAAGATTCTGGGCAAAATTAAGATGGGCTCCTGTGAAAAATTTTGCACCTGGCATTTTATCTCTGTTTTCAATAACATTATCATATTGTCTTGAAGCATTAACATCCAAAAAATCCCATGCAAGTTTCCAGAAATCTTCAAGGTTTTCGCAGGACCAGTCATAAAGTTCATTATAGTCTGAAAAGTTTTTATTATACTCTTGATTAACCTTTTGCATAAAGGCATACATGTTTGTGTTCTCAATTCTTTGGGAATCAGGTTTCCATAAAAGTTTTGCCATTTTTTACTCCTTTAATTATTCATACAACACTGCAAGTATCACAGCTTTTCCTTTTTTAGCACATATTTGATGTTTGGTTGTGGAAAGATAATATGCACTGTCTCCTTGTTCAAGGTCATACTCTTTATCAGCTATTACAAGTTTTGCAACACCCTCAAGAACAAAGACAAACTCCTCACCATCATGCACGGAAAGCTCTTTATCAGGGTTTTCCTCAAGCTGAACGATCAAGGGCTCCATGTGTCTTCCCTTTACTTCCGGGGCAAGACCCATGTATGAATATAGATTTTTCTTAGCCTTTGGCGAAGATGACCTTGTTATATTTTTTCTCTCATTTTTCCTGGTAATGGAGTATAGGCTTGTCCCAGCACCTGAAACCAACCTTCCAACAGCACTGTCCAGGGATTTTGATAATTTCATCACAGTGCCCAGCTGGGGTTTAAAACTGCCGTCTTCAATAGCTTGAAGTCTTGCAGTATCAAAACCTGTAAGCTGTGAAAGATCTTCAATGGAGATTCCTTTGGTTTCTCTCAACTCTCTGATGCGTTTGCCAACCCCATCAACATCTTGCTGCTCTCCATTGTCAATATCTCCTGTTAAATCTTCAAAGTAATCAACATTAATATGGGGAGTTTTCTCTTTTTTTTCCATGTTTTCTCCTTAATTAAAAACTATTATTCAGGAAAATTCTGATTTGGCTTTTCTCCAAGTTTTTCTTTTAATTTTTCAAGTCCCGGGCGTGCAAACGCCATATGACCCTCTTTCAGTGTTCTGCCATTAATGGCAGCTTCACTCCTCAACCGTTTGCCCATGCTCTTTTCCATCTGTCTGCCCAGCCATAAAACCCTGTCAACATCCCAGCCGTGCTCAATGCCCATTTCATCGATTTGCACCAGGGTATCTTCAAGACAGATAAGCCCTACAAATCTCTCATCATCATAATAATACTCTCCTGTTCCCTTTATGGGACGATCATCCATAAAGTTAGCAGGCTGTCCACCAAGTCCGCCAAGGGTTGCCTCAAAGCATGTTATACCTGCCTGCAAAGCTGCAAGTACTGATGCTGAGGCTACTCTTTTAGTTTCGTGAAAATGTGCAATATGATACCTTGGATCAGGCATCTCATCAAGTATCATGGAAAAATATCTATAAACATCTGCTGCAGAGGCACTCCCGTCATGGTCAGCATGCTCCACATCATGGGCTCCTATGTCAAACCATCTTTTTGTAAACTTGACTGCATCTTTCATGTCTGTAGCACCGCCAATGGGGCTGCCCCATATTGTGCTTACAGTTCCGCACATTTTAATTCCTGCATCATTGCAATTCTTTATGCATCTTTCAGCTTCTGCCCAGTAGTTTGGCAGGGTTGTACCTGAATTTGCAAAATGGTGTTCCTCTTCTGTGGAGACCATCATGAGAATTCTGTCAGGACCGACTCCTTTTTGTTTTAATGCAATTGCTCTGTTAACAGAAGCTTCTCTGATTGTTATTGCAGTAAAACAGATATCATCAATATTGATACCTCGCCTGTCACATTTTGTCTTAAATCTATCTCCTTTTACATAGGCAAGGAGTTCCTCAGCATCACCAAACTGCGGCATGGAATAGGGGTTACCAAGGTTGGTAACTTCAATGTCCCGACACCCTGCAAAAATAAGTTCTTCAAGATAGGTTTTTTTTGCTTCGGTTGATATGAATCTCTCTTCATGCTGAAACCCGTCCCTAACAGTTATGTCGCCAATTGTAACCTTTTTTGGCATTTTTGGAAAAATTTTCCAATAATCATATTCAGTCATATATCCTCCATTAAACAAAGTATCTACACTATACTTATACTAATAATTTAAAATTTAAAATTTCCAAAGGAGGGTTCTCCAACAGGTTTGATATGGCTTACTTCTAAAGCCATGGCAAGCCAGTCTCTAATTTCAGAAAATTTCAAAACCCGGTCATTTAATAATCTTGAGCCGCAGAAAAATGGATGTGCATCACCCTCATAAATATCAATCATCTTCTTTTTAAATTTTTCCCTCTCCTCTTCAGACATGGGATTATTTGTAGCTTTTCGTTTTGCATCCTCAATGGAAAGAAGAACACCTCCTGCACTCTGCCCGCTCATTACAGCTGTTCTTGCCCGCATTGTGGAAAAAAGAAAATGGGGTCTGTAAGCTCTTCCGCACATTCCATAGTTTGCAGCACCATTATCAGGGCCTATTACAAGCTGGATTCTTGGAACCTGTGCACAGGCAACAGCTTTTACCATATCTGCTCCGTACTTTCCAATACCTGCATGTTCTGAGTCTGAACCTATCATAAATCCCGGTGAACTCTGGATAAACAGAAGCGGTAACTTTTCATAGGAGCACCTTACAACCCATTCAGCAACTTTCTGGGCTGCTTCATGGAATATAATCCCCACCTGATTGGATGCCACAACTCCCACAGGATTCCCCTTGATTCTCATGGTACCTGTCAATACATTGGAGGCCTTCCCAACAGCATAGTTCTTTTTATATTCATGGAAATAGCTTGCATCGGCAATACATTTTATAACTTCCCTTGTGTCTATTCCCTGCTGGGTAGAAATCGGCAAATGATCATAAATGTTATCAGGGCTGTGTTCAGGTTCCTGGCTCTGGTATTGATGCAGGTGAATTTTTTGAGGTTTTGAAAGGGCAAGTATCTCTCTTACTGTTGCTGTTGCATGTTCCTGGCTTTCACACAAGTGATCTGCTCCACCGGAAACTTGCGTATGAACCTTTGCACCACCAAGATCCTCGGCTGAGATCACCTCACCTGTTGCCATCTTGACCAATGGCGGCCCACCTAAAAATGAAAAAGAGGATTTGTCAATCATGATTGACTCGCAAGCCATAAACACAATATAGGCACCACCGGCTGTGTTTCCGCCCGTGCTCATTGTCACCTGTTTTAGCCCCTTTGAAGCCATTCTTGCCATGTTATAAAAAATCGATCCAAAATGCTGGTCATCGGGAAATACCTCTGCCTGCATGGGAAGAAATACTCCGCCTGAATCTGCAATATATATACAATTTAACCCACACTTTTCGGCAATTGCCTGGGCTCTCATGTGCTTTTTAAGTGTAATGGGAAAATATGTTCCAGCCTTTACCCTTGAATCATTTGCCATGATCATTGTCCAGTTGCCATGGACTTTGCCGATTCCTGTTACAATACCACCGCAGGGTACATCTTTTACCCCCGGATAATCCATGTCAAAGCCTGCAAGCAGAGATAACTCATAAAACTGGGTGTCAGGATCAATTATGTCAGTAATTAAATCTCTGACAGGGCGTTTCTTTTTTTTGGCAAGTTTATCAACCGCCTTTTGCCCGCCGGGCCATGTAGCTTCGTATTGACGCTGCTCAAGCAGCTTTTCCTCATTAAGCCAATGTTCTCTGTTCTCACTCATATAGTTTTCCCCTATGGTTATCCTTATTTCCCTTTATAAACAGGTGGTCGTTTTTCCTGAAAAGCTTTTAAACCTTCGACTCTATCTTCTGTCGGGATTGTAATTCTATAGGCATTGGATTCAATGGCAAGCCCTGTTGCAAGGTCAGTTTCCATACCTTTATTAATCGCATACTTTGCCTGCTCCACAGCAATGGGACCTGTCTTATTTATCATCTCTGCAAACTCCATGCATTTGTCTATAAGCTCTTCTGATTTACAAACTGTATTTGCAAGCCCGATATCAAGGGACTCTTCAGCACCAATTCTTTTACCTGTAAAAATCATCTCTTTAGCTTTTGCAACTCCCACAATCCTTGGCAATCGCTGTGTTCCTCCACCGCCGGGAATTATTGCAAGCCTTGCTTCGGTTAATCCCATTGTGGCGTTATCTGATAACACCCTTAAATCAGATGCAAGGGCAAGTTCAGTGCCACCCCCCAAAGCAACACCATTGACAGCAGCAATCACAGGTTTTGGAAAATCGTGGACATCTGACAAGACACCCCTTATGGTTAAAATAAATTTTTTAACCTCATCCTGGCTCAAGGTTGCCCTCTCTTTTAAATCAGCGCCGGCACAAAATGCTTTTTCCCCTGCTCCGGTAATAATCAGACATCTTAAATCACTCTTAAATTGCAGATCAAAAAGCTGGTCCCGCAAAGCATATAAAAGATCAAAGTTAAAAGAATTCATTGCCTTGGGTCGATTCAATGTCAAGATAACAGCGTTATTTTTTTCCTCTTTTAATATAAGTTGTTCTTTTACCATAAGTCACTCCTTAAATTAAAATTAACATCCAATATATCTTGAAATAACCAGTCTTTGCACCTCTGAGGTCCCCTCACCAATTTCAAGAAGCTTCTGGTCACGATAGAATCTTTCAACATCATACTCTTTCATAAGCCCGTATCCACCATGGATCTGCACTGCATGATCTGCAACACGGCTCATAACCTCAGAACAATATAATTTTGCCATGGCAGCCTCTTTTTCAAAAGCTCTTTTTTTATCTTTCAGCCAGCATGCTTTGTATAAAAGGTTTCTTGCAAGCTCTAGCTCCATTGCAGAGTCAGCAAGCTTAAAAGCCACTGCCTGAAACTTTGAGATGGGCTGATTAAACTGTTCCCTGTTTTTTGCGTAATTCAAGGCAAGATCATAGGCACCCTGGGCTCCGCCAAGCCCCATGGAACCAATGGAAAGTCTTCCACCATCCAGAGTTTTCAGCATTTGGTGAAAACCATCTCCTTTTTGCCCAAGAATACTATCTTTAGGAATTCTGACATCGTCAAAATACAATTCAGCTGTATTTGATGCTCTCCACATAAGTTTTTTGTGCATTGGCACGGCTTTAAACCCGGGAGTTCCAGCCTCCACAAGAAAACAGGAATACTCAGGCTTTCCATTTTTCCTTGTGCCGGTAATTGCCTGGACAGTAACTCCTGCTGTCATATCACATGCAGCATTGGTGATAAATATTTTTGAACCGTTTATCACCCATTCATCACCCTCTAAAACAGCAGTTGTTTTACTGCCTCCTGCATCGGACCCTGCTGTGGGTTCAGTAAGCCCAAATCCCCATAAAGTCTCCCCGCTGCACAGTTTTGGAAGATATCTCTTTTTCTGCTCTTCAGTACCAAAGTAATATATGGGACCAATCCCAAGAGAGTTGCCCGCTGCAATGGTTGCAGCCTGGGAACCATCAATTCTTGCGATCTCTTCAACTCCAATTATGTATGAAATATAGTCCATGCCCTGACCTTCATATTCGTCAGAAACAAACATTCCAAAAAGACCAATCTCCCCCATCTTCTTTGTAAGTTCAGATGAAAATTCCTCTTTTTCGTCCAATTCCTGGGCAATGGGAGCTATCTCCTTCTGGGCAAACTTTCTTACTTCCTTTCTGATCATTTTTTGTTCTGTTGTAAGATCGAAATCCACCCTGTGCCTCCTTTAGGTATTTAGTTAATTTTTCCGGCGCTGGCTCATACATCAGGTGAGACCTTAAAGCCCTGTCAATCCCACACTCAAAAAAGTGATCGAGCGCTCAGTCTACTTTGCATAATAGCTATTAACTCAACACTTTGTCAAACACTTTTTTTAAAATAAATACTTTGAAAATTAATAGAATGATACAACCCAAGTATTAGTTGAGGAAGTCATCAGCAAGCAGTGCAGCCTTTAGTTAAGCAATTTGGACAGTTTATATGCATATTACTGCACAGCCCAAAGGAGTATGTGCTTATACCACAGGATCGACAGACAATGGGGTCTGCTTTCTTTGTCCCGGGGTTATATATTATTGTTATGTCGTGTTTTTTACGTCCGGCAATCAGAGTAACAAATAGTTTAACACACGGTGTATCCACTGTCATTGCTGCAACAGGGCTAAAATCAATATTGATACTGTATTTGTTTAACAAATCTTTTTTTTTTGTTGCAAGCTCCTGGGGCAGCATGGCAATCTTCTCTTTTCTCTCTTTAATGAGTTTGTTTGAAATTCCTGCTCTTTTAAGGTTTTCACGCATCTCTTTTTCCAAAGCTTTATAATATTCATCCAGACTTTTGTTATCTCTTTTAAATCTTCGCTTCATGCTTGCAATAAAATTTTCAAGCTTGAAAGAGACAGCATTATAACCATATAGCTCAACCAGATTATGAATTTGCTTAATCTGATTTTTTGTATATCCGCTTACAGCATTTAATTTGTACTCTTTTTCAATACTGGTCAACATTTTAAGCATGTCTGGCACATAAGCATTGGTATCAGTATTAAAAGCAAAATCAATTAATCCCTGCTTTTGTTCATCACTTTGAGCTGTAAATTGACAGGTTAAAAAAATATATTGAGTTGTGGTTTCTCCTGCACCAGTTATTTTTGGCTTACATTTATGGAATTCAAATTGTTCGTTTATAAGGTTTTCAAACCCCTGGGTTTTAATATAGCTAAATTTTAAGCTTACATTGAGAATGGGTGGCTTTGAACCTGCCATGAATACTATCCTATCTAAAAGAGGGCTCCCAAATTGTATTTTATGCAGATTCTGTTCTTGCTCTGAGTCGGTTTCTGAAAGCGTAACAACATCATCAGGTGTAATTAGAATATACTCTTCAACATTTAGAGAATCACAAAGCTTTTCTGGCAAAAGTACACTTGTTGTTTTTTTATTTTCTTCAAGGGCAGCACCATTTGCTTCTAAAAAATTTAAAGCAAACCTTGTTAAGTCAAGTTCGTCTGCGGCAAGATTAGAGTTCATAAGTATCTCCAAAAAGTTTATCATCTAATTCTCTGGTTTTATTATAACCTGTTTTTGCTCTTTTCAATTTAGCTCCAAGGGTTGTAAAAGATTTCTTTTTCTCTTTTTCAGATTGAGAGTCCACCCATATATCATACACAATATCACCAAACTCTTTTTCACCTCTGATTCTGCCAAGGATCATATCTATTTCACCAATAACCATTTCAAACATATTGATTTTACGATCAAGAATGTCCAGAATGTAATCTTCTATTGAACCTGTGGCACAAAAATTATATATCTGAACCTCATTTTTTTGACCTATTCTATGTATTCGTCCGATTCTCTGTTCGATTTTCATGGGATTCCATGGGAGATCATAATTGACCATTCTTGAGCAAAACTGCAGATTACGACCTTCTCCACCGATTTCAGTGGTAACAAGCACCTTTGTTTTTTGCTTAAAATCATCAATGGCTGCATCTTTATGTTTATTGCTCATGGAGCCGTGGAATAGAGAAAACGATACACTATTTTGCTCCAGAAACTTTGAAATATGTTCAATTGTTCCTTTGTATTTGACAAAAACAATGAGTTTTTCTTTTTTACTTTTAATGAGTTTTAAAAGGGTTTTATTTTTAGGAGTATCCAACGTGGTTTTGCATAAGTCAACAACAGCTTTGAGCTCTTTTTTATGCTCCTTAATATAGTTTTCTTTTTCAAGCATATTTTTCAAGGTCAGCTCAACAGCTTTAGGCGATGATCCTGCTTGGGCAAGCAGATTTTTGACAATCATTTTTGCCTTTCCAGCCTTTTTCTGATTAAGGGATAAAATTAGAGCTTCAAGTCTTTTATAAAATGCTTTTTCATTTCTGGTAGGTTCAATTCGTATTGTCTCGGCAAATCTGGGAGGAATATTTATCCCTGCTAAAGCACGTGTATTACGAATCATGACTTGTTTTAACAACCCCTTTAAGAGCACACGATTTTTTGGATCAGTGGGATCTCCTTTTGTCATGAATTTTTTCCTGAATAAAGTTGCGGTTTCAAGCTGTCCTGGTTTAAGAAGAGTAATAAGATTATAAAGTTCCATCAGGTTATTCTCTACAGGGGTTGCTGTTAAAAGCAGTATAAATCTTTTTTTAAGATTATTTACAAGTTTAAAATTAAGAGTGGAACGATTTTTTAAATGATGGGCTTCATCTACAATTATCAGATCATACTCTCTTTTAGTAATAAAGCCGCTGTTTTTTTTAGATTTTGCCTGGTTAATGGAGGCTACAACAAACGGTTGTTTCCAGAAAGCTCTGTTCCCAGATTTAAATTCTGTATCATCAGTGGAAGGCACATCAAGATTGAATTTTGATTTCATCTCCTCTTTCCACTGACTGACAAGGGGAGTTGGAGTGAGTATAAGAAATGTTCTAACCATCCCTCTTTTTATATATTCTGTTAAAATTATCAATGCTTCAATTGTTTTGCCAAGCCCAACTTCATCTGACAAAAGCGCTCTTCCCCTGAACTGTTTTAATACTTTTTTTGCTGTCTCCTCCTGATACCAAAAAGATTGTATTTCCGTAAGAGAGGATAGACAGATCAGGGTTTCAAAGGATTCTGTAAAACGAATTTTATGACTTAAAAGGGCAATCTCGTATGTTTCGTGACTGGCAGGTTCTGGGTTTGACAATGCTTTTAAAAACGGAGCTTGTTCTATCTTGCAGGTTATGGGGATATCAGGGATTTCTTGAGGAGTTATTGTTAAGGGTTGTTTTCCAGGTTTTTGTCTATATTTTTCCTTTGATAAATTCTTCTCCTGTTTTTTAATTTTCTTTTTTTCAACAGACTTGATTTGTGATTGAATGCTGGTTTCCATTTCAATCATAGTTTGGCAATACTCTTTTATACTGTTAATTTGTGCTTTGATTTTCCTTTTCTCTTTTATTTTCAAGCTGGTAAATATTTTAAGTACTTTTTCAGCTCTTATTAGAGCTTCGTTGTATCTATCCTCATTAACAAGCAAAAAAATCAGAGCAATTTTCATATCATCGGTCAGCTTACTCATGCTTTCTAAGGCATACATAGCTTTAATTTCAAGGAAGCAGTCTCCTGTTTCTGAAGCTATTTGACCCATCAGGCTCAAGACCTCTTCCTCTTTTGGCAATATTCTCGCAGCTTTTTTAATAAATTGTACAGCCTTGTCCATATTGCCATAATAGTAATAATACCCAGCTTCTCCAAGATAAAACCACCCTTTGTCAGAAACTTTACTATGTAGCTTTGATACTTTTATCTGTTTTTTCTTTTTTTTGCGTTTCAGTCTTTTTTTTTCAGTTTTTGATTTTGCCATGGTCGTGATTTTCATGTAAAAGTGTTAAAAGTTCTACTGCTGAAATCTTTCCTGCCATATCACTGCCGGTAAGCAGGCTGTCTGCAAGATCCCGTTTTTCTTTATGAAGAGTAACAATTTTTTCTTCAATGGAGTGTTTGACAACAAGACGATAAACAGTTACAGGTCTTGTCTGACCAATTCTGTGGGCTCTGTCCGATGCTTGGTCTTCCACAGCAGGATTCCACCAAGGATCCATGTGGATAACATAATCTGCAGCCGTGAGATTTAATCCAAAACCACCTGCTTTCAAGCTTATCAAAAAAAGATCTCCCATGCCGTTTTGAAAATCTTCTATCAGCTTTTTTCTTTTTTTAGCAGGGGTGGATCCATCCAGATATTGATAGGTAATCTTCTTTTCATCTAAAAATTTACGGAGGATGGTTAAATGCCCTACAAACTGGCTGAACACAAGGGCTTTGTGGCGGTTTTCCAGCAGTTCAGCAACCACATTCCCAAAAACCTTAAGTTTTGAACTTTTAATTTTTGTATTGGGCAGAATAAGGGAAGGATTGCAGCACAACTGCCTTAATTTAGTCAACTGTGCTAAAATACGGAAATGTTTTTGCCCTGGTTTATCATCAGCCAGTTCAATATCCTCAATTGCTTTTAATCGTTGGGCTTCATATAATAGAGTTTCCTCTTTGCTCATTTCAACCTCAAGGGTGATCTCGGTTTTTTTTGGGAGTTCTTTTAGTACGTCTGTTTTTAAACGGCGTAGTATAAAAGGTTGAATCAATTTTTTTAATTTTTGTGAAGCCTTCTTATCATGATCCCTCTCAATGGGTAAAATAAAACGGGTTTTAAAATTTTGGATTGAACCTAAAAGTCCAGGATTTAAAAAATTAAAAAGTGTCCACAACTCATCCAGATGATTCTCTACTGGAGTCCCTGTGGTGATAATACGAAATTTAGCTTTCAGTTGCATGGCAGCTTTAGACCGCTTGGTGTTCATGTTTTTTATTGCCTGGGCTTCATCCAGAACAATTGTTTGAAAAGTTACATTGGCAAGCTTTTCTCCCTCTATCTGGAGAAGTCCGTAACTTGAAATCACAACATCAAAAGGTTTAAGGTTATCTAGAAACATCTTACGGTCACCAGAACCAAAGATCAGCGGATTAAGAGTCGGTGCAAAATTATGGCACTCTTCGACCCAGTTTGTCATGACTGACAAGGGAGCGATTATCAAGGTTGGACCCCTTGAGGCATGGACTAAAATAGCTGCAAGGGCTTGAACAGTTTTTCCAAGACCCATATCATCTGCAAGGCATGCCCCAACATTCCAGTGGGCAAGTTGGGAAAGCCAGCTAAATCCGGTTTTTTGATAACTCCTTAAATTTGCCTGCAGCGTACCTGGAATTTCAGGCTTAATTATCTCTTTGAGTTTTTTGCAATTATCTCTCCATGCCTTATCACTTTTTATATTTTTTGTTTTGTCCAGAAGCTCTTCCATGGCAGGTGCTGCCAGGGGAGAGAATCTGACTCCTTTATTGTGGGGCGTTGAATATATATATAACTCTTCGAGTCGTTCCTTAAGAGTATTGGTAATAGCAAGAAAAGTTCCATCATCCAGTGTAACAAAACGATGGGAAGATTTTGCAAGAAGTTTCATAAGCTTACTTAAATCAAGTGCTGTATTTTCATCAATCTTTAAGGAACCATTTGCCTGGAACCACTCTCTATCGGTTTTGATATCCAACTTAAAATCATCAAATGAGGCTATGGCTTTTATCTTCATCTTCTCGCCCTGGGGCCAGAACATGACAACTTTTTCTTGCAGATTTTTCAACTCCAAAAGCAACTCAAGTGCATCTTCAGGGTCGCCCACAAGCCATTGCCCGTCAACTTTTTCAAGAAGATCAAGGGTCGAACACTGCTCTATCACATTTTGCAAAAGTTTTTTTTCATGGTTTAAATCACGAATGGTTTGTGTTTTTTCCCCTTTTATCTCTGCAAAGACATTTTTACCGCCTCGGCCAGGCTTAAAATATGAGCCTACCTTACCAAAAGGTCTTACCAGGAATTCGATGGATATTCCTTCCTGCCAAGGCATAACATGAACATTGATAGCAGAGTCTGCCTTAATGGTTTTAGTCTGTTTACCTCCCTTGGCAACAAGGTCTGAATTGATAGTTATAACAGGGGAGAGGCACTCCATAGCATCAATCGCAATTTTTTTAGCTTTTATGGGGAATTCAAGACCATCTTTTTCTATACACCCAGCTAATTTTAACTGCTCTTTGGAAAAACAGATAACTTTAAACCTTGAGGGTGTTTCCCTAATAACGAGCATATCATCATAAACACCCGGAACATGATCCATAACAATGTTGATTTTATCTTTAATAACACGAAGCCTTAACTCCGGCTCCCCGATTACAAGTTCCACAGGATTGGCAAGGGAAGTTTCAAGAAAGATAAAGGGGTGACCTGCAAGAGTTGGCAGCGCCTTTGAGAGATCCAGGTTGTAATCAACCCTGCGACCATAATAGTAACCTCCCTGGTAAAGCTTGCTTTCAGTAATTGCCATGCATACTCTTATATCATGTTCAGTAAGTTCATCCATGACGTTGCGGTTATGATACAGGTTTTTTAAGGCTACAGCTCTACCCTTTGTCCATGTTTTATTTTTTGATAATGTTTGAAGACGGGGTTTTATATTACAGGTTTTATATTCGTCACTATATTCTAAAATCCAGACAAGGCGCTTGACTCGCACGGGCTTATTATTTAATAAACCGCTTTTTGATACAGTAACCTGCCTACCAATATTCATAAGAACTTTTAACTTTCTTTTCCATTGGGGCTCAGGGTGAACAACATCAGTAATAGTCGTGGTTGAGCATTCTCGATGAATTTTTTCAGAATGGTTTTGATTTGTCTTTATATCTTTGCCAAGGATAGCAAGAAGGGCACACGCTTCTGCCTCTATCCATAAATAGCCTGAAACAGCTGCATTATTTTTAATAATCTCAAGTTCATGGATATACATCTTTGCCTTGTTTAGATCCAGCCAGCTTAAAATGAGAATATCAAAAAAATTTTGAACTATAGTTTGAGAATCAATTAAAACCTCTAGGTTTTCAGATGTCGATGTTATAATACCAAGCTTTTCTTGAAATATCAGTTTTATGCCTTTAAAGGAGGTAGTAGAGCTCTTTTCTGTATTCAATGCTGTTTCAACATAGGTTAAACCAGCCCTATGATCAGCAATATTCTCGCTTTTCAGTAAAGCAAATAAAAAAATAAAGCCCACATTCCCCAATATAACAAGTTTGCGTTTTCCCGTCTCTTTTTTAAAAATAGCCAGGGCTTTTTTAAAATAAGTGAGTGCTGTTGTATTTTTATTGCTGATCATTTGAGCCCATCCCCTGAAGGCTTCAAGGTGCCAGGGACAAGTGTCGCCCATATCTCCCACCAGGGTTTCAAACTCTTGTTTTCTACCATGGAGTAAAAATGAGCCTGCGATCTTATATTTTATCTGCAAATTATGCTCAAGAAAGAAAACAGCTTGTGAATAGTCTAAAATATCTGTGACAGGTTCACAAATTTTTTCTGATTCATTCAGCATGTATGCTATCACAGCAAGCCCGATATCTGACTCAAACCGATTAAACAATTCAGGTTGAAACGGACGATTGAAAAGTTTTAAAAAAGGCGGGTCCTGGGCAAATTCCATTGGAAAGCGACCCACTCCATATTGATACACCTCATGTATATCAAAAAACTTGTCTCCACAATAGACAGCTGCTTGAAGAGCTTTATACACCTCTTGTACGCTTAAATAATTATAATCATAATACTCGAAACTTATGGGGTCCGAGGGCAAAAGCGCAAGAAATATTTTTTCAAACCGATTGTTTTTCACAGCATCCTTTGCTGCATGGAATGCCAATCCTTCAGGGCAGGATATCCCATCTGATTTTTGAAAAACCAGACCTCTGCTTTTAAGCTCGGTTAAAAGGGGGCGGAAAGTTTTATAGGTTGCTGATGTGTCATCGCCATTTTGTGCCCTAAGAAGATTAATGGCAGCTATTGTATTACCTTGGCTTAAAGCTTTTACATGAATACCTAAAATTTGTATTATCTCTTGTAAATCAGGTGTGAGATTCTGATAAGCCTTGATTAATTTATTATTTTCTTTAGACATGACCATATAAAATTTAAATTTAAAAATCAGTCTAAAATAATGCCATGGTTTTAATAAGAATTCAAGAGATTAAAGAGAGCTTTAAATAGATGCTGCCTACAGGATATGGACATATTGTGATTCTGCCCTGAAAGGATGGATTGCTCACTCTTTGTTGAAAACTCATTGGACTTAAATTATTAAAACTGACTTTGTCAGTTAATTGACAAAAAAGCCATTAATCTATATTTTAAATTACTTTAATCAATTATTATTGTTGTTGAATATATTTGGAATTTCAATGAATTTAACACGTTTAACACATAATCTCTCTTTAGATATGATAAAAGCTGCTGTGGAAAAAGCAAGCCACCCTGTTGTCTCGGTAGATGATTCTGTTTTGCTGGCAAGTGTGGTTGCTCTTTTTAGCTTTGAAAAAGAGCCTCTGCTGTTATTAATCCAAAAGGCTGATAATGAAAGGTATGCCTGGAGCGGTCAAATGGCTTTCCCCGGCGGGCATACTGACCCTGAAGATAATAGTCGGGAAGAGACAGCTCTAAGGGAGCTTGAAGAGGAGATGGGGATAAAGCAGGAAAATGTTGAAATCCTTGGCTCCATTGGGCATTTTTCCACTATTAATAATAGGGAAATTGAAACTTTTATTGGTGTCTGGAATCAAAAGGATAAAATTGTATTTGATAAATCGGAAATATCAAGGGTTATGCCTGTTGCTTTGAATTATCTTGTGGGTGTTCACATAAAAAGGGGCTTTAATGTGCAAAAACCTGTTGTTTATGATCTCTCTTATCCCTTTGAAGATGTTGTTATCTGGGGGGTCACAGCTAAAATGATATATCATTTAATTGAAATCTTGCTGCCTGAGATTAAAAATTCTGTCTGCGTTTAATTAGCTTTAACAGAACTTTAACCAGCACAATGGAAGAGAAAAAAACAATACAGAAGGGAAGCCAGGCAAAATCCGCATACTCAATGTTTGTCAAAGCAACCTTTATGCCGACCAGTGAAAAGACAAGGGCACATAAACATATTACAATAGTGATTGAGCAGACCAGATTTGAATCATACCACGGTATGATTTCTTTTCTGAAAAAAGGGTTTTTATCTAACCGCATATTCTATTCCAGATATTACCACAACATATAGTTTTTTCTCTTGACAACTATCAACATATAGAATATTTTGTCTCTAGCTGCCTGGTATTTTAAATATAAGCAGTGTTAATCTAAATCAAATCAATGGAGAATACAAGGATGTTTGAAAAAATAAGAAAACGCAATGGGAAAGTTGTTGAATTTGATTCATCCAAAATTTGTGAAGCAATTGCAAAATCAGGGGAAGCTACTGGTGAATTTGAAAAAAGAGAAGCTCAAAAACTGACTTTAAAGGTTATTACCCTGGCAAGAGACCTGCGTTTAGCTCCTGTTCCCGAAGTAGAAGATATTCAGGACATAGTTGAAAGAGTGCTTCTTGATTCTCCATTTTATAAAACTGCTAAAGCTTATATAATTTATCGTGAACAGCATAACCAGTTGAGAAAAATTACAGTTAACGAAAACGTTAACCTCATGGAGAAATATATCAGCCAGATGGATTGGAAGGTCAAAGAAAACAGCAATATGAGTTATTCCCTCCAGGGGCTTAACAACTATATATCTTCAGATATCACAGCAGAGTACTGGCTTAATAAAATATATCCACCCAGAATCAGAGAAGCACATTATAAATGTGACCTTCATATACACGATTTAAGCCTTTTATCTGTCTATTGTGTTGGATGGGATCTTCAGGATCTTTTAATGGAAGGGTTTAAAGGTGTTGCAGGTAAAGTTGAAAGCGCTCCGCCAAAACATTTTAGAAGTGCGCTGGGACAAATTGTTAACTTTTTTTATACGCTGCAGGGAGAAGCCGCAGGAGCCCAGGCAATGTCCAATTTTGATACCCTTCTTGCTCCTTTTCTAAGACATGATAATTTAGAATATAAACAGGTGAAGCAGGCTTTGCAGGAGTTTGTTTTTAATATTAATATACCTACCAGAGTAGGCTTTCAAACCCCTTTTACAAATATCACCATGGACCTTCTTGTACCTTCTGTCCTGAAGGATTCACCAATTGTTATTGGTGGTAAATATTTAGAAGACACCTATAAAGATTATCAAAAAGAGATGGATCAGATAAATGCTGCTTTTGCCGAAGTTATGATGGAAGGTGATGCAAAGGGACGAGTCTTCACATTCCCAATCCCCACTTACAATATTACTGAGGACTTTGACTGGGATAATCCAAATCTTGAAAATGTGTGGAAAATGACAGGTAAATATGGGATTCCATACTTTTCAAATTTTGTCAATTCAGACATGGACCCGGAAGATGCAAGATCAATGTGCTGTCGTTTAAGGCTGGATAACAGGGAGCTTAGAAAAAGAGGCGGTGGGCTTTTTGGTGCGAATCCATTAACCGGCTCCATTGGGGTTGTTACTTTAAATCTGCCGAGAATTGGATATCTTGCCAAAGATGAAAATGATTTTTTAAGCAGGCTTGATGATCTGATAATGCTTTCGGCAGATTCCCTTGTTATTAAAAGAAAGGTTCTTGAGAAATTTACTGAGAGTAATCTTTATCCCTATTCCAAGTTCTATTTAAGAAAAATAAAAGAGAATGCTGACTGTTATTGGAAAAACCATTTTTCAACCATTGGAATTCTAGGGATGAATGAAGCGTGTATGAACTTTCTTAATACTGATATCGGCTCTAAAGAGGGTCAGGATTTTTCCATTAGAGTAATGAACCATATGCGCAAAAAGATAGAAGAGATACAGGAAAATACAAATGAAATATACAACCTTGAAGCAACTCCTGCCGAAGGGACAACATATCGCTTTGCAAAATCAGATAAAGATAGATTTTCCGATATATTGTGTGCAAATGAGGAAGAATACAGTAATGGTTGTGATCCTTTTTATACAAATTCAACGCACCTGCCAGTAAATTATACTGATGATTTATTTGAAGCACTTGAACTGCAGGATGAACTTCAGACAAAGTATACAGGTGGAACAGTACTGCATCTTTTTGTTGGTGAAGAGGTAAAAGATATTGAAAATGTAAAGAATATAGTAAATAAAGTTGCCAATAAATTCAGACTTCCATATTTTACTATTACTCCGACTTTCAGTGTATGCCCTTCCCATGGTTATCTTGCAGGTGAACATGAATCTTGTGAACATTGCGGCAGTGAAACAGAAATCTACTCAAGAGTTGTAGGCTATTTACGACCTGTAAAACAATGGAACAACGGTAAACAGACTGAATTTTGCATGAGAAAAACCTATAAGCCAAAAACAGCTTAAGATCAATTAATAGATTGTGTTGCAGGAAAACTAGAGACAAAATTATGAAAATAGGTGGTTTACAAAAACACTCTCTTATTGATTTTCCCGGGCATCTTTCCTGCACACTGTTTACAATTGGATGCAACTTCAGGTGCCCCTATTGTCACAATCCTGAACTTGTGCTGCCCTCAAGTTTTATAAAAAAAGAAGATCAGATCAGTAAAACAAAAATTTACTCTTTTCTTGAAACAAGAAAAGGTCTGCTTGACGGCGTTGTAATCACAGGAGGAGAACCCTGCCTCCAGTCTGATCTTGTAAATTTTTGTGCTGATATAAAAAAATTGGGATTTAAGGTAAAACTTGATACAAATGGCACCATGCCTGGGGTTTTAGAACATCTTTTTCAAGACAGGCTTGTTGACTATGTAGCAATGGACATCAAAAGTAATATACCATTGTATTCCATTGCTGCCGGGAAAGATATTAACTTAAAGGCAGTTCAGAAATCCATCAAGCTTATCATGCAACAAGGTGATAAATCCTCACTAAACTATGAATTCAGGACAACATGTGTAAAAATTTTTATTAATGAAAAAATCATTAAAGATATCGGTAAAATGATAAAAGGAGCTTCAAAATATATTCTTCAATCCTGTAGTTCAAAGAAAAATCTATTAAATCCCAGCTTTTTTCAAAAACCAGATAGCTTTTTTTTCAAAAAAGAGTTATTTTATCTTAGAGACATTGCTGAAAAGTATGTGAAAAAGTGTGAGCTAAGGTAATAAATAAAGATAATAGATAAAGATAATAGATAAAATAGAATAAAAAGAAATATTAATGAAAAAACATCTTGCCTGGATAGAAATTAATTTAGGTGCCATACGACATAATGTTCAAACTTTAAAAAAAAAGCTGAGTAAAGATGTTAAGTTTATGGCTGTTGTTAAAGCCGATGGTTATGGGCATGGAGCCGTAAGAATTGCCAAAGTTGCTTTGAAAAACGGGGCGTCATGGCTTGGTGTTGCACGACTTTCTGAAGCCATCAAACTTCGGGAGGCGAAAATCAATGCCCCGATCCTCATTTTTGGTCTTGTCAGAGATTGTGATGTTGAAGTGATAGCAAAGCATGACTTAACAATAACCCTGTTTCACCTTAAGATGGCTGAAGAACTCGCTTTAGAAGCTTTAAGACAGGGCGTTTATATAAAAGCTCATTTAAAAATTGATACTGGCATGGGAAGATTAGGTCTGCTTCCTGATCATCTCAGGGCAAGACCCGCACTTAACAACGAGGCTTCAAAAGAGATCGGGGCAATTTCACAGCTTGAAAATATCAACTTAGAAGGTATTTATACCCATTTAGCTGCAGCTGATTCAAAAGATAAAACCTATACAGAATACCAGCTTGAAAATTTTAATCTTTTACTTGAAGAATTGGTAAAAAAAGGTGTTAGACTTAAAATATGCCATGTGGCAAACAGTGCATGTATTATTGATCTGCCCCAGGCTTCCTATGATATGGTAAGGGCAGGGATTTCCATGTATGGATTGTATCCTTCCAGCGAAGTTTACAAAGCAGATACTTTGCTTAAACCTGCCATGACCTTAAAGTCGGTAATAACATCTTTAAAAGAGATTCCGCCTGGTTATAAAATCAGTTACGGGATGACATATACCACCCAGATAACAACAAAAATTGCAATAGTACCTGTTGGTTATGCAGATGGATTGCCAAGACTGCTTTCATCCAATGGATTTATGCTTGTAAGGGGAAAAAGAGCCAAGATAGCTGGCAGGGTCTGCATGGATCAGACAATGATTGATGTTGGTCATATTCCTGTGGTGCGACCTGGTGATGAAGTTGTTCTTATAGGCAAGCAGGGCAAAGAAGAGATTACCATGGATGAAGTTGCAAAAAGCGCCCAGACAATCAATTACGAGATCGTAACCTCTCTTGTAAACAGACTTCCCAGGGTTTATTCAAGCTTATTGTCATCAACATCATGAATACTTTACCGTAACTATTGCAAATCAGCCACCATCACCCACACCATCAGCCATAGGATAGACCATATCACCAGATTTTGAGATATCATATCCTCCAAGATTTTGAGCAGCAGTCTTAAAGAAATCTTCCTTCATAAGTCCTAGAAACAGCTGAATACCTTTATCAAAAAATCTCTCTTTTTGCATGAGAAGGTCAAACCTCTCCCAACAGACAGAAACAAAATCAAGATCAAGGGTTTTTGCAACAGATCTTATGGAAGGACCTGCATCAGCATTGCCTGATAATATCTCCAACCCTATATCCATGTGTTTTGCAACAATATTATTATATCCATTAATACCATCGCTCTCCATATCTGCTTTTTTCAACTCTTTATCAAAAAGTTGTCTTGTCCCTGTGCCAAGCCCTCGGTTAACAATTTTAATTTTCTTTTTTGCAAGGTCTGAAACAGACTGGATATTGTAAGGGTTACCTTTTTTTACTAAAATACCCTGCTCCCTCCTGCAAAAATTGACAACAGCAGGGGATGGCGACATCTCTTTGGGGATAAATGGGAAATTATACTCTTCATTGTCTGCAACAAGGTGACTTGCTGCAATGTGACAGATATTTTTCCTGAGTGCTTTTAATCCTCCCATGGAACCTGTAAAGCCAAACATTGCCATGTGTTCTTCAAAATTCAAATTAAAATAAGAGACTATTTTATCTAAAAGCAGGTCATTACTACCGGCAATCAGGATAAGTCCATGGTATGGCGGTAACACATTAGAAGACTCAGGATAATTTACAGTACCTGCTTCTACCCATTGGTGTACCAGGTCCAAAGGGAAAAGCCATTTGCCGGTAATCTTTGTTGCAGGAAGCCCTTTTTCTGAGATCAATGAATAAACCATTTTTTCATTAACCTTGATAAACTCAGCAACCTCTTTTGTGGATAATAATTTACTCATTTTATTTCCTTTATAAAGTTAGATACTATTTTATCGGGGGACAAAGAATCACACCCAAGGGTTATGTCAGCATATTTTTCATAGAGCAGGCTTCTCTCATTAAAAAGCGATTTAATATCCTGCCCCGGGGCTCTTACAACACCTCTTGCATCAAGGGATAAAAGCCTCTTTTCAAGAAAATTCAAACTCAATTGGAGATAAACCATTATGCTTGATTTTTTTAGATGTTTCATGCCCTTATCACTGTACACAGCACTTCCGCCGGGGGCTATGACACATTTTAAGTAATCTGATTTAACAAGATAACTCTCCTCTATTTTTAAAAAGCCTTTTATCCCTTTATCTTCTAGGATTTGAGCTAAAATTTTTTTCTCACCTGTTTGAATCACAATATCTGTATCAACAAAATCAAGCCCGAGTCTTTTAGCAATGAGCACACCTATGGTGCTTTTTCCCGATGCCGGCATGCCAATCAATACAATATTTTTTTTATCCACTCAAAAACCTTACTCTACCTATGCTTTGATAAAAACAGCTGAACTTTGAACTTGAAATCTTAATTTTTATATTACACTCTTATGACTTTTGTCAAAGTCGTTTTAGCCTTTCTGACCAGTGAGAAACCAATGACCAATAGAGTTTGCATAATAATACAAAATTTTTTTCTCTTTTAAATTTGCTTTGATAAGATCACCTGAAACCATAAGTATGCCCCTGAGTGACAACATATCCACAGCATCAACAATTGCGCGGGTTCTAGTGCTGCGGGGAACTTCAAGGACAGGAGCTCCAAGCTTGTGTAATTTACCCAATAATTCTGTAACTTTTTTTTCAATCTCAAATATTGTAAGTTTTTTTTCTAAATTCTCAACAAAAACAGTGGCAACTAATGACACAGGCACAATTGGTACAACATCTCCAATGGAATCCAACAGTTTTGTGCTGAGTTTTTCCACCTCGGCAAAACGATCCTGCCGTGCAAGTTTTTTAAAGTCAACACTATTATTTTTGCAATAATCATTTACAGAGACAGGTATGCCAAAATTTACGCAGGCATAACCATATCGCTTCCACTGGCTTAAAATCATCCTGACAATGGTGTGGAAAATAAACCCAAATGTAGTTCTGAAAACAAACCACATACTTCTTTTTTTAACATCAGGTTCAAGGGATCGCAGAAGAGTTCTGTCTTCAATGGTGCGGTCATAATTAATACCAACAGGAATAAAAACAATATTGCGGTCATTTTGTCCGTCAAATTTGCGCAGCATATAATCCATGAGCCCAAGTTTAGGCTTTTGCAAGCTACCATCCCGGCTCAAGCCACCTTCTAGAAAAACAGCCTGGCAGACCCCCTCTTTAGTTGCCATATTTATATAACGTTCTAGAACTCTTCGATATAATGGGTTTTTTGAATTACGTCGTACAAAAAAAGCACCCATGAAACGAAACAACATATGCAGAGGCCATATTTTAGCCCACTCTCCCACAGCATAGGAGAGAGTGGTCCGTTCTGCTGCAAGGAATGCCACTAAAACATAATCCATGTTGGAGCGATGATTCATGACAAAAACTACAGTCGAGTCAGGATCTATTTGAGTGTATTGTTCATTTTTTAAAAGATCCACCCGCACACGATAAAGAAGCCGTGCAATCTTTTTTGCTATCCAGTATCCAATTCTGAAATAAAAATAAGCATTAAAAGAAGGCACAATCTCCCTTGCATAAACCATAACTTTATTTTGCACCACTTCTAAAGGCATATCCTTCTCTTTTGCATAATCAGCAATTGCATTGATTACTAAGGGGTCATATGCCAGTCGATCTAAAAGAACTCCTCTTTTTGTCAATTGGAATGGTCTGATTTCAATGTCCAGACGTGTACCGATCTCTTTCAGGACTTTGTTAATACGCCGCCGTAAAAACCAGCGACTGCCTGGAATCAGCACCTTTTCCAAAGCTGCAATTATGGCAAAAGCTATCAGTACGATAAAAACCCAGAGAGAAATCGTTACCTCGCCTGTCATTTAATTCCTCCTTTTAAGATTAATAGTCGATAAAAATAGCAGAGCTGAAGCATCCTCAATAAAATCTATATAGCAGATATTATAACTTACAAAAACAAAAAAATAAGATAAGATGACTCCATGATAGAAAATTGTGAAAAATATTTTTATTCCATAAAAGATAAACAGACATTTGAAATCAAAGTAAAACGATCACTGTTTATCTGCTCACTCAAATTTGTGGAAACAACAATAGAGGCAAAGGAATTTATTTCAAAAATATCACAAAAACATAGGAATGCAACCCATAATTGCTGGGCTTATATCCTAGGAGATAAAGGAGAGACAAGCCATTGTTCAGATGCTGGAGAACCCTCAGGAACCGCTGGTAAACCCATGCTCAATGCTTTAAAAAGTTATGAAACCGCCAATATTGCAGCAGTAGTAACAAGATACTTTGGCGGGGTTAAGCTTGGAATAAAAGGTTTGATTAATGCATATAGTGAATCTGTAAAAATGACATTGGAGCAAGGAACGCTTATAAAGCTTATAAAAACAGAACTTGTTCGCATTGTAACTGAATATTCGTTTAACGACACCTTGGCATATAAACTTGCAAAATACCCGGGTACTATAATAAATATTGAGTATTCAGATATGGTTATATATGATTTTGAAGTGGAGCAGAAACATGCCTTAAAACTTGAAAGCTATTTATCCGGATTTCAAAATTCAGGCATTTTAAAATATACAAAAATTGATAGAGG
>Ga0256845_1001106_pt1 | contig 22673 bp, 19 predicted proteins | sample RiftiametaG_FD_189101 | JGI IMG/M metagenome (GOLD analysis project Ga0256845, IMG submission 189101) | Tube worm associated microbial communities from hydrothermal vent at the East Pacific Rise, Pacific Ocean - Riftia | ecosystem: Host-associated > Annelida > Integument > Unclassified ... | reverse complement strand
GTGCGTCATCAATACAGTTCAGCATTCTCGCCGCAACAGGGCAGTTGTTTCTGGTGCTTATGCCCCTGGGTGCGCTTGTAACAAGAAAACTTACACTGCACAGATCAGCTACGGTAAAATGGGCTGTTGCAGGGCGTGGCCTTGCACCTCTCCTGGGGGTGATTCCCCTGTTTCTTTCAAACAGGCTTTCTCTCACTGCGGTGCTTGCGGTGTTTGCCATTTCCACTGCACTTCTGTCTGTATCTGCCAACATCTGGGCAGGATGGATGGCCAGAATGGTTCCTGTTCGGATAAGGGGAAGGTTCTTTGCCAGAAGAAACGCCGTTCTTCTGTCATTCGGTCTTTCCACTGCATTCCTACTGGGTCTTCTTGTGGACAGGTTCAACAACGATCCCGATACACTTCGCTTTGTTCTGGCCGGGCTGTTCCTGCTGGCAGGCGTGATCGGGCTTGTTGGTTTAAAAATACTTCTGAGACAACCGGAGAAACCGGTAACTGTTACAGATACACCTGTAGTGAAGCTGTTCACCGAACCGTTCAAAGACAGGAATTTCAAAAAACTTTGTATTTTTGGAGGCTGGTGGATGCTCGCTGTGGGAATCGGTGCTCCTTTCTGGCAGCCGTTCATGATAGAGTTTCTGAACATGGGTGTTACACAGATTCTTCTGTACGGCATGACCAGCACACTGGGATCTATTCTTACTCTTAAATACTGGGGCAGGTTCATAGACAGATACGGAAACATTGCAGCAATGAAGTTGGCCATTGGCATAGGCACCATTGTACCGTTTGCGTGGCTGTTCGTAACCGCTAATTCCCTCTGGATGATCTACGCCGAATCACTTCTGGCAGGAAGCATGTGGGGATGTGTGGGAATTGTAACAGCCAACCTGGTGCTGGCAATAGCTCCTGAAGACAAGGCTCAGGTGTACTCCGGCCTTTTCGGGGCATTCAGTGGTGCAGGGCTGATAATTACAATGCTCATATCAGGTATTTTCATGCCTCCCGCTCTTAAGATAGTGGGAATATCCCTCTACCCCATGCAGATTTTGTTCCTGATAACAGCATTCGCGAGGTTTAGTGCCCTGATCCCACTTTCACAGGTAAAAGAACCCAACGCGGTACCGCTGAATGTGGTTATGGGAAAACTTCGTTTGTGGAATAAGGTCAAACTGCTTAATCTGCGCGTTACGCTTAACACAGAGAAAAAGAACAGGTAGCCAGCCACCTGTCACTTGTTTGTATTCGTTTTTAGAATATGTTTAAGAATCTTGCTATGCATTACAATTTAAGGGAGCACATATGCAGAAGTATCTGGTAGAAATCTTGGAGTGTCCTAAATGCCACGGCAAACTAGACTGGACTATCACTGAGCAGACTACAGACAGAATTGAAGCAGGTGAAGCTTGCTGTCAAGACTGCTCCTGTACGTATCCCGTTCGAGATGGAATTGGAGTATTTCTGACCACGGATTTAAAGCGAAATGATCTTTGGGAGCAGGTAGACAACGGGTTGGGGCAGTTCTTTAAGCAGAACCCGGAACTTGAAAAAAGACTTATGGACGTTCCCATTAATACCCTCGGATCTGTTGATCAACATTACAGAGGTGGCGTACACTTAAGTCGTGGTGAAACTGAAAAAGCAAGAGTTGCTTTCGATATTGCTAATAAGGGACTTTTCTCAGAAGAAACAATCCAATGCATTAACAACCGAATGGACTATTTAATCAATGAAGTTTCCCAATCCGACAGCCCTATTGTTGATCTCGCTTCAGGAGCGTGTGGACTAGTCATTAAGATGTTAAAGAATCTGCCTAATTTGATTGTTGTGACAGATTTCAGCCCCGGTGTGTTAGTGAAGAATCGGAAAAGACTGATGAAGCAGGGGCTTTACGATCGAGTTAGCTTGCTGGCCTTCGATGCTCGTCAGACACCTTTTGCAACTGATTCCATTTCATTGCTCACCACACACGCTGGTCTTAACAACATCCAGAATCCTGGAAACCTGCTCGAAGAGCTGTATAGAATAGTGAATGGCAAGTTCATTGCAATTTCCAGCTTCTACCCTGAGGATGATCAGGTAAATGGTGCAGTAATTGAAGAAGCTGGAGTCGCAGATTTGTGTTACAAGAATAAACTATTAGAACACTTTGGTAATGCTGGATGGGTAGTCGAGGTAAAGAACTCTTGTAGCATAAAGACAATTCCTGCACCTCCCGGTGTTGTATTAAAGGGTGCACGAGTGGATGGTTTGCCTGTGCAGGAAATACATTTAGAATGGTGTGTTCTATTGGGAACCAATGCATAGAACTGAATCAAGCAGAAACAGCGCCAGAGGAAGATACCGGGCAATCTGTTCCGAAATACCAAACGGTCAGGGCGAATCAATACAGGAAACAAAGAGCAGTTTGCAGGCAGCCATTGAACTGATACTGGAAGATCGTAGAGAAGATATTTCCCGTGGATTACCGGCAGACATAATTCAAGAAAAGGCTATACTTGCATGAAACGTTGGATGCTGCCTGAAGAAAGAAGCCCGCTCTCATTCTATCCGTATCAATCCAGAGAGTGGGTAATTGAGGCTGTTCCCAGGCACATGAAGATCAAAGAACCACAGGCAAAAAGAATCCTGAAAGACCCGAATGCCGAGTAAGAAAGGCAACAGACAGGAACTGGTCGATAACAAGTGGAGGTGGAAAATTGAAAAAGAGTCATTCATCTGTGAAGCACAGAAGTTCTTCCGGTAAATCAAGCCATACGTCAAAGAAAAGTTCTTTCAGATCATCCAGCCCTAAAAAGAGATCTTCCAGCAGCAGCGGCAAGTCTTTCTTCTCCAGAAAGAAAGAAAGCTCTTCTTCGATAAAAAAGCCACATAAAAGCGGCGGCAGCAAAGAGCACTTCGTCAAGCCACCCCATGATCCCGGTTTGAAAGACCGCAGACAGGAGATGGAAAACACTGAAGGTTATGTTGACGACAGCAGTTCAGAGGAGTACTACGAGTCTCCTGCTGCTGCAAGCTCTGGAGGAGGCGGATGCCTTGGCTCCATCTCGGGAATAATCAAATTCGTTGTTTTCGCAGTGGTTGTTTTGTTTATTGTCGTTGTTTTGAAATGCGGTTGCTGACACCACTCATCTGTTATGGGACAGGGGAAACATAATCTCAATCACGTCAATAACTGATTCTTCCATACTGAGGTTGGCTTATTCACAAAAGCACAACTCAATTGGATATGCTTTACTGCGAATCGGCTTGGGGTTCCTAAGAAATCCTGACCGGAAACTGAACTGCATAAATCATCTAATCATGCTTAATTTGCATAAGGGTAATTTCAACACTGCAATGAAGCTGGAAGCTTCAATTCAAGCCAGGCCAGAATTGAAATCAAGGCAATTGTATATTCTTGGTGATTTTCAGCCTTCCATAATCAGCTATTCAAGCGACTATCTTAAAATTTTAGCCGATTCTCGTGTCTCTGAATTATCGTCATATTTGGTTTCTGGACTCGAGAGAGCAGAGGAATGGATAGCCTTGATATTTCCTGGCTTTGAGCCAGGCTTGACCTATTTCTTTATGAATGGTACAGGGCCTTCTCCTTTCAATGCTCAACTTGGTGATGTATACCTGAAAGTTGGGCATTACAATCCTGTTCCCAATGACAGGGAGGTTGTTCAACACGCAATCATTCACGAGATGACACACATGTACCTGAGAAATCATATTGGGTTCACAATACGGCAGAGTGAATTCGGTATTAGAAAGTTTTTTGACGAGGGCTTCGCTCAGTACTGCGGTTTTAGATCAGTTGGGGCCTATTCACGGAAACTCGCCCATGCAGATGCATGTGCAACCGTCGTTATCAAGAAGGATATCAATGGTCTGATTCATCGAATTGCGAATTGGAATGATACACTTTTCAATGAAAAACACTATCCTCTCTACCAGGCATCCATGTCTTTCATCGACTACATTGAGAAGCAGATTGGTTACAGTGCCCTGATCATGCTTTTCAAAGATGCTGGTCATAATACTGATTTCTCCCGGCTTATTCAACAAAAGACAGGAGCAGGCTTCAAGGCTCATCTTTCGAAGTGGGCTGACCAACTGCCAGAACCAACCGAGATTGCTAATCAGGAATTCTTCGAAATATCTTCAGTTGAAAGGCTCTCTTCTGATAAGGTTAAGCTGAGCTATAAATCTGAATTCCCCTTGTATCCCGTGAAAGATATTCTGGTATTTGATTCCTCAGGAACACAGCTCAGAATCCAAATCAAGCGAGACAAGAGATACGAGCAATGCGGAGAGTTTATAGTTTCTTGTAAAACAGGAGACACATTGTATCTGACTATTGTACATGATGACAAAGTTCAGGAAGCATGTTTAGGATAATGCGGCTGGAGTACTGATATCTACATCAGTCTGAAACCACCGAACGAATCCGCCACAAACACCTGGAAGCAAAAACTCCCCTGTATTTGTGCAGGCTATTCAAAGCAAAGCGCCGCAGCATGGAGTACTTTCCGGCACTCCATGCTGCTTTATTCAGACAACTTACTTGATTACCGAGCTTTTAAGGCCAAAGTCCATGTACATTATACCGCCGGAATCAACTGATTTCGAGATGATTTCGACAACACCGTTTCCCCTTGAAAAATACATCTCGTAAACTTCCCTGGGTTCGTCGGCATTCATCTCACTTATGCAAACGCAGTCGGAATACGACCCGGCGGGAACTGTAACATTCGATGTAACTGAAGTAACTTTCGTGGTATGTGCAGGCTCATCAGGATCATTTACCCAGGAATCACCAAGAACAACCGGAATTTTCATAGCAATCCCATATTTCGCGGTTAATGTATCATCGTAAATCCTGTATTCCGAGTCGGCCTTGAAGATATACACTGTTGATACCCTGACAAAACTGGTATCTCGCGTTGGTATGACAACACAGGTACTGTCCTTCAACGCGTACAGATCCAAACCGCTGCTATGAGTGGTTTGCCCTGTAACAGTCATTACTTTCGCTCCTGTGATGGGTAAAGAGTCTCTGTCCGCTGTTTTCATATAGCCGGTCATGGAATAGTTCCACTGATTTCCAACTGCCAGAGGCAGGTAATCAGCCGGTGTACTTGGACCGGTAGAATCTTTTCCACAAGAAAAAAACATAGTCAACAACAGAACTACAATAACTGTTTTTATTGCGCCCATGATTCACCCTCCTATTCAGATAATCAACTGAGCCACTGTAGGTAGTATATATAATGTAAAGAGAATAAACAACTAACAAAACAATTCAGGAAAGAAGACGAGAAGAGTAGTATCTATTACACTGCACAGTGAATCTGTTTACACTGCGCTTGCTTGCTCTCGAGTGTTTTAGAGAAGTATTCATCTGAGAGCTGCAAGAACGAATTCGGTTTATTGACGGATTTGAAGCAGGGCCGATATGTGCGCTTTACAATTCCCTGTTTCAGTTGCCATAGAGTTGTTCATAAATGATTATCTTTTTGCAGCCAGCTTCTGTCCGGAAGCCACAGTAACTCTTAGCACCTTCTGTGTAATCTCTGAGCAGTTCCAGTTCAGACACTACGGCAGCCTCTTCTCAATCAATCTTGGCAGCTATTCACACTGAGTGGTCTGCGGAAACCGGCAGTGTTTCGGTCATATCCCCCCATACCTGGCGGAACTACTTCCAATCAGTTCATTTCCCGGCAATAATTCTCGCAGGCTATCTGCCATGTGATATTACCGCGATTTCTGCTCTGCTTTGATGATTGTAATTCATACTACCTGACGGATCAGGTGATAACAGAGCAATTGTGCAAGCGGTACTGCTTAACTGCAGAGTCATACCATGCTGCGGCAATAATAGTGTGCCGTATTTGTGTACAAGGTTGAAGAGATGAAAACAGGAGTTTTCCTGTAAATTTGATAGCAATGAGCTTGATGCTGCTAAACAGTGGTGGAGGCGGCGGGATTCGAACCCGCGTCCGGTCACGGGGACTCGGCAGGCACTACATGCATAGTCCGCTTTGTTCTTCTCGCCCTCCGGTTGGCTGCGAACCTCCGCCATCGGGCCAGTTCCCATTGATCTCGCCGATTCCCCCGGGAAACACGGGTTGGCGGCCAGTCTTCTGATCGACGCCCCTTCCAGGTCCGAAGACACAACCTGGAGGAACGACTGCCCATCTTGCGGGCAGCTGTCGCTATTTATGCGGCAATTATTTCTATTTCCACCTTTTTAACGAGGCCGGTGGAACCTCGGCATGCTCCTGCGGAATCACTTCCGTACCCGTCGAGACCAGTCGCCCCCACAAAGTTTGCCAGCGAAATATATACAATTTGCGCTGAATATGGTTCCAGCTTGATTTTTTGCAGCGATTGTGCTATATGTTGCTCTTATATTTGAAACAACAAGGGAGAAGATAATGTCCTGGAAGTGCGATATATGTGGCAAGGGTCCATCAGTGGGCAACCGGGTAAGTCACTCTGTTAAAAGAACCAAGCATGTGTTCAAGCCGAATCTCCAGACTGTTCACGCAATTGTAGACGGTAAGAGAAAGAAGATCAAGGCCTGCACAACCTGCATAAAGAGTGGCAGGGTTATCAAAGGCTAGAAACTGTGATATGCAGAAGAGGGGAAGCATTTGCTTCCCCTTTTCTTTTATTATGAATCTATTTACTCTGTTTCGGCGTTTCGCTCTTCTTCTGCAGCAAGGGCCATCTGATACTCACGCGCAAGCCTGGTATAGCCGAAACCCATGTTGAGAAACTCCCAGGGAAGCTTTGTGTTCTGATCTTTTTCCACGAAAACACTGTTCATATCCAGGCCGGCACGGTCAAACGCTGTGTTCCAGCCAACGCCCTCCAGCTTTATCTCAAGCGCTCTTCCCACAGACTGATTACCCCTGATCAGAAGAGCCTGTATAAGAGTAGCACGGGGATCAAAGCCGGTTATCTGCTGAACCTTTGTTTTCCTAAAACTCTCTTTCAACTGGGCAAGATGCTCTCGTACCTCACGAAGATTTGCCATGGCAGCCCACTGAAATGCAGTCCACGGTCTTGGAATAAACTGATCAATCCTTACAGACACCGGAAGCTTTGTTAGGTTTGCAATTGTTTCCACAAATTCGACAATTGCAACCCTGTCGGCATCATTCTCGAAAGGAACACCAAGCTGAATACATATCTGTATTTTTTTTACTGAAGGAGCTACATCCGTAACCCTCTGGTAATAGTAGTCGTTGGTTCTGAACTTGCCTATAACCTTACGGAGACTTTCGCTGCCCGTTTCCGGCACAAGAACAAGGGTATCCGCATCGAGAATATTCTGCAGTTCCTCGGCAAGCTCGGGAGACTCTTTCATGTGTGAACTGATACGGGGTTTAAGATTGTTTTTTTCCGCTATTGCCATCAGCTGATCAAGCTCGTCGTGGCTGTCTGGTGTGCAGGCTGCGTAAACAAGAGAAGTGTTCCCGGGTATTTTCCCTATCTTTACTTCCAGGTCTTCAGCACGCTGCTCCCTGTATGGAAGTAAAAGGTAACCTGCCATGCAGAAGCGGCAGTTGTAGGGGCACCCTCTTGCTATTTCAAGAATGTATGTGTCAGGAAGTGTAGACTGGGCAGAAATGGTGTTTGTTAACGCACCAATACTTTCAGAACTGGCCCACTGCCGCATTATCGAATACTGAGGGCTGGCACCGTGCACAGTGGGAACATACAGCCCGGGAAGCATTGCAAGCCCGGCAAGTATTTCCGATTTCGGTCTTCTTCTGGAACCAAGACTTTTAATTATGTCAAGTACAGGGCCAAGTGTAGGCTCTGTTTCACCTATAATAAATGCATCAAAAAACAAACTCATGGGAATAGGGTTAGCAGTAACACTTAAACCAGTGGCAAGAAGAATAGGCCATTTGTGCTCGCGCTGATTGTTTCTGAAAGTAATATTGGAAAGCTCCATCATCTGCAGAGCTGGAAACCAGTCTGTTTCCGACGGCATTAGAAAAACAAGAAGATCAGAGTCTTTTATAGATCTCCCCGTATCCAGAGCTTCAACAGGTTTGTGCTGCCTTTTCCTCCAGTTGTACTCGTCTTTTTCCGGCAAAAAAGCCCTAGCACACACTGTGTCGGGCCATGTGGAAAGCTGCTTGTACAACCTGTGAAAAGCGAGATGCCCCATTGCTTTGGTGTACTCGCGGGGGAATGCAACCAGAGTCTCAAAAACACCTACCGAATTGGGCGAAGAAAGCCTTCTTTCAGCCTCAAGAAGCTGGCACCTTCGCTCGTCATATTTAGCCCCAGCCGATTTACGACTCATAAAACCCCTGCTCCCCCTTGAAATATTGAGCGGGAATATACCAAACAATTGGAATGCAAACAAATATATACATTTTATACTACGTTTCGACTAATCAATATCCCTCTGCAGAAATGAGGGAATTTCCACTTCACTGGTGCTCATATTTCCCGGGCTGGCAGTAGTGTAGGGTCTTGGCAGATTCTCTGTGCCCCTTCTTTCAGCACTGAACGGAAATGATTTGTGCTTCCTCTGCATGGGCAGCTCTTCCGGCTGTTTGTCATCAGACTGCCCGAAGCCAGTCGCGATAACAGTTACTTTAACTTCATCACCCATGTTTTCGTCTACACTTCTTCCAATACGTATTTCCACCATATCTCCAACCACATCAGAAATTACTTTCTGTGCTTTGCTGAACTCAACAAACTTCAGCTCCTGGGAAGAGTGTATGTTTACCAGAACCTCGCGGGCACCCTCTATTGAAATATTGTCGAGCAATTGATTCGAGATTGCCTGTCGGGCGGCTTCTTCTGCTCTGTTCGGGCCAGTGGCCACACCGGTACCCATCATGGCACCTCCACCGCTGGCAATTACCCGTCTTATATCCTCAAAGTCAAGGTTTATCTCACCGGGACAGGATATGATGCTGCTAATTCCCTCTACTGCGTTGGACAGAACTCCATTTGCCACTCCCATAGCCTGGTCAAAAGTGGCATTCTCATCTACCACACTCATAAGCCTGTCGTTGGGAATTACTATCAGCGTATCCAGCGCTGTCTTCAACCTCTGTATACCGTCTTCCGCCCGTTTAGCTCTTATAGCCCCCTCGTAGCCAAACGGCAGGGTAACAACACCCACTGTAATTATTCCGTTGTCCTTGGCTATTCTGGCAATTACCGGTGCTGCTCCGGTGCCTGTTCCACCACCCATACCTGCTGTAATAAACAGAATATCCGCACCGCGCATCAGGTCTTCTATATCGTTAACGCTTTCCTCGGCCGCCTGTTCACCCAGTTCCTGGTTACCGCCTGTTCCCCGGTTTCTTGTTACCCGGCCGCCGATAAGCAGCTGCTCGGTTGCAAGACAACCCTTAAAATCCTGCTGATCGGTGTTCACTGCCACATACTCAACACCGCTGATTCCATCCCGTATCATTCTGGTTATGGCATTGCAGCCACACCCTCCAACTCCCACAACTAAAATCCGAATATTCCCGGTGAGATCTTCTCCCACCTCTCTGATATCGAATACGGCTGCCATGCTATCTCCTTACTTCAGTTTATTAAAAAAATCACTTACTCTCTTCGCTAAATCCCTGTACCCCACAGGCTCCTTCTTCTGCAGTCCTGCCCGTCTCAGTTCCAGTCCGTGCTTTACCAGGCCGATTGCCGTAGCCATTTCAGGTTCGTTCGCCACTTTACTTACAGATTTAACTGCTCGTGGAATTCCAGGCTCAACCTGATGGCCGGTAATTACCGATGCTGCCTCTATGATACCGTTCATGCGGGCTGCTCCACCTGTTACTACCATGCCGCCTGTGAGATTTGACTGACCGACTCCGGAAGCTGATATCTCTTCAGCAGCGAAATTGAAAATTTCTTCAATTCTCTGTGCCGCAAGCTGAGTTAGAAGCGGAAGTGCCACTGAAACAGAACCTCTTCCCCCTACTTTTCTTACAGCCAGTGTGCTCTTCTCGGCAAACTGATTGATCGCTGCCACTTTCTCGATCTTCAGCTTCTCAGCGTCATTCCATGATATCCCAAGACTCTGTATGTCTGTTGTTATTCTGTCGCCACCCATGGCAAACGAGGAAAGGTGCACAGGTGCTCCTCCCAGGTACACAACCAAATCGGTATTAGCTGACCCGATATCGACAACAACTGTTCCAACCTGTTTTTCATCACGGTTTAACACCGCTGACGCACTTGCCACAGCAGATGGAATCACTGCCTCAACTGTAATACCTGCATTCTGCACAACTGTTCTGAGGTTCTCTGCAGCGATTTTATCGGCGTAGATCGTGTAAACTCTGGCTTCAACTGAAACGGATTTAAGGCCCACAGGAGGGTCGGGAAGCTGAGAAAATCCGCTAAAAGAATAATCGCGAACTGTCCTTTCAAGAACCTCACAGCCTGAGGGCAAAGTTATGTTGCCGGCGTTTTCTTCAACCTTTCTTATGTGCTCATCTGTAATCTCTTCCGGATACTCGGATCTGCCATCCCCTATCTGCATTGCCGACGATGACAGAATGCCTCTGACATGAAGCCCTGTTATGTTCACAAATGCCGAATCCACCTCAAGGCCGCACATTTCCTCTGCTTCCTCTACCGCCTTCTGAATTGCCTCTGCGGCAATGGCAGCATTCACAAGAACGCCCTGACGGATATGCCCTGTGCACAGCGCAATTCCCACACCGGCTATTTCCAGCTCTGAGTTCTCGTGCTGAATGGCTATTACACATCTGACCCCGGAGCAGCCTATGTCTATTCCTGCTATTGTGTTGTTTTCCATCATGTTTCCTCCGCAGATCTCATCACTGCCTGATGTCTGAATCTGAGATCCACCTCATTTATCTGTTCTGTAACCACCGTACTGACAGTACACCAGTTTCGCCAGTTTTCCAGAGCCCGGTCCGGATCTATTACTATTCGCACTCCGTTCTGCGTAACAACAATTGAGGTGCTGCTTACCTGAATTGGAACAGAACTGTCAAATCCGTATTTTGAAAAGAGATTTATAGCTGAAGCAATTACACTGCCATCTGGAGCTCCAACAATGTTGAGTACAGGAAGCTCACTGCTGATCCAACCCACTGGAAGCAGTTCTCCCCGCAGCGTAACAGGAACCCGCTGCAACCCGTAATCAAGCACGAATGCTGGTTTTCCAGTGGCAAATGTTACAACTATCGTTTCAGGATACTGAATGCGCACTGTGACGGAATCAACACCAGTCAGGTTCTCTATTTCCAGCCTAAGTGAATCTGTGTTCAGTTTTAACAGTGATACACCGAAGTACGGCCGCAGTACGTCAGCTATTTCAACAGAATCAACCATACAAGAGTTGTCTATTCTTGCTCTGGTGAGATTTATGCGGTTGTTTCTCTCTGCCCATCTGACTCCCAGCAGCACCAGAACCGCAAATACAACCACAGCAGAGGTAAACTTCAGCAGGTTTTTCATTGAATTACCTCCTGCAGAATTCTTCTTGCTTCCGCGTCCACCGAACCGGCCCCCATGAACACCAGTATTCCACCCTCTGCGGCTCTGACAATGCCTTCTATCTGATCCATTGAAATACTCTCACAGCGGGCACCGCTTCTCTTCGCCACGCCGCACACAAGAGAGCTGTCCACGCCCGGCAGAGATTCTTCCCGTGCTTTGTAAACAGGCAACACATAAGACCTATCTGCAATTCTAAGAGCAGCTCCCATCTCCCTGTACAGAAGCGATGTTCGCGATGGAAGATGAGGCTGGAAAACAACAGTTACAGCACCATCTGTCAGCTTTTTCACAGAACTGAGTGCCGCCGCAATTTCATCCGGATGGTGGGCATAATCACTTACAATTACTGTGTTTCTGTAGTTACCTATTCTTTCCAGCCGTCTTGAAACACCTGGCCAGGTTGCAAGGGCCTCAATAGCCCTGGCCGGTTCTACACCGCACGCCATTGAAAGGGCAATCGCCACTTGGGCATTTCTTACATTGTGAACACCCGGAGCAGGCAGAAACCCGTTGTAGCCAAACAATCTGTACTTCTCTCCCCACCCTTTGTAACTGCCTACTTTCGCATCAATATTTCCACCGGGACCGCTTGTAAGTATTTTTCTACCAATACGCTCTGCCCAGAATCCAAGACCAGGTTTTTCCATTGGGACAATTACCGTACCCCCTGGAAGAACAGATTCAAGAAATACCTGAAAAGCCCATTCAAGAGCCTCCGGAGAACCGTAACACTCTAGATGCTCCAGGGCAAAACTGGTGACGGCGGCATGGGATGGTGTGAGGCGTAGGAAAGTTCTGTCAAATTCGTCGGACTCCACAATAGCAAGCTCTCCTCCAGGTCTGAAGTTGCCATTCCAGCTCTTCACATTACCGCCAACGAAAACTGTAGGGTTAAGACCTTCCTCCTGTGTGATCCAGCCAAGCATAGATGTTGTTGTTGTTTTTCCGTGAGCTCCTGCTATAGAAACCACCTTGTGAGAGGAAGCGAGTTCTGCCAGTGCTTCGCTTCGCCTGAGAACTGGAATTCCCATGTGTTTCGCTCTAGCAATTTCTTCATTGTCTGCAGGAATAGCAGCGGAAAACACAAGCTGCTGTATTCCATTCAGATGACCGGTGGAATGACCGGTTTCCACAGATATTCCCAGCTCCGCCAGAGAGGCTAGTTTTTCCTGCGACGGAGCCCCGTCGCATCCTGATACACTGTGCCCCAGAGCACTGTACCACCCGGCGAGAGCACTCATACCTGATCCGCATATTCCCATGATGTGCACGTTCATTGTACCAGCTCCCTGAGGTGGGAAACAATGCTCAGAGCCGGATCAGAAGGGAACACTGAACTCATTGCCTGTGACATTTTCTGCAGTTTTTCTGTGTCTGCTGCCAGGTTGACAACTGTGTTAACAAGACCGGAAGATTTCGTGCTCTCCTGTTGCGCCATCACAGCACCACCTGTTTGCACTACCGCTTCCGCATTTGCTGTCTGGTGATCTTCCGCTGCGAAGGGATAGGGAACAAGCACTGCAGGAAGCCCGAAGTGTGCCAGTTCCGCGATTGTCTGGCCTCCAGCCCGTGCCACAACAAGATCTGCCGCAGAATACCACACGGAAAGATCGCGAACAAAAGATTTTATTTTTATACCCTGAAGCCGACCTGATCTGTTCAGCACCCTGCTGTAATCTGTTTCACCACTCTGAAGCAAAACAAATACATTTTCTGTAGCAACGCTGAGTGCAAAATCGTTTATGGCAGCAGCACCTTGGCTGCCACCCAGGAAAAGAATTACAGAACTGTTTTCTGGAATTCCAAGAGTTGCACGCGAGTCAGCCACCCTTCTCAACTTGCCTGAAACCGGAGTTCCAGTATGAACCACCTGGCAGTTAAGCCCCTTCCCACCTCCGGAGAATCCAGTATAGGCTATTCTGCAGAATCTGGAGGCAATTCTGTTGCTTTTCCCTGGGATGGCATTGCTGTCAAAAAGTGCGGCTGGTATGCCAAGAGACCTGGCTGCCGCAACAGCAAAGAACGATGAATAGCCACCTGTTCCAAGCACCACATCAACACCAGTAGATTTTAGAAGCGACCTGGCGGAGAAAAACGATTTTCCGCCGGTAAAAGGAAGAAATATTCTGTGACCTTTGTCTACTCTGGGTGGATTCATTATGGAAACATTTTCAATGTTAGCGTACATCAGAGCATCGACAGGCCTCGGAGTACACACATAGGAAACCTTGAAATACTCAGATGCAGTTTGTCCAACGGCAATTGCCGGGGTGATGTGACCACCGGTTCCTCCGCCTGCTACAAGAAGGTGCTTTGTGCTCACGATGAAGACCTCCTTGATATTCCAAGCACTGTACCTATGCTTATGAGGCTTACCATCATCGATGTTCCACCCCAGGAGATCAGAGGAAGCGGCATTCCGGTAACAGGAATCACTCCGCTGTTCACCATTGTGTGTATCATCACACCTGTGATCAGAATTGCCGTTACGCCCCCGCCAACCACGGCTCCGAATGAGCTGCTAGCACTTTTAGACATCCACAGTGCCGAACTGAACAACAGGAAGAAGAGTACCATCACAGCTGTTGTTCCCAGAAATCCGGCCTCTTCCCCGATCACTGCCAGTATGAAATCAGTGTAGGCTTCAGGAAGAAAACCTCGTTTCTGACGACTCTGCCCCAGCCCTCTGCCGTAGAAACCACCACTTCCAAGAGCGATTCTTGCCTGTAAAGTCTGGTAGTTATCGTTCTGCTCAAGGCTGTCTCCCTGCAGAGAAGCCCTTATTCTGTTCAACTGATAGTCATCCCGTACAAGAACAGCACCTGAACCCAGAAGAAACACCGTACCCATCAGAATAAACAGGTGGGAAAACCTTGCACCTGCCACGAACAGAACGATGAGCATCACGAACAGGGTAAATGCCGTACCTGACAGATCCGGCTGAAGCATCGTGAGCAGACTGGGAAGAAGTGCAAGAGAAGCGATAGCAAGAACACCCTTGAATGTTCTTATATCCACAGTTCCCTTTGAAATAAGTAGAGCAGACACAAGAACAAAGCCGAATCTCATAAAATCCGATGGCAGGATTCTGATGCCCAGATCAAGCCACCTCACAGAGCCGTTTATTCTGGGTGCATACTGTGTTTCCTTGAATACAAGCGTGGCAATTATTGCCAGAAAGCTTAAAATATACACCGGTATTGCAATCCGTTTGAAAAATGTACCAGAACGGTGAGACAGCACAACACAGACGATAATACCGAATACTATCCTTATGAGATGATTCCTGAGATAAGTAGCATCTGAATGGGTATCTCGCAGAGAATAGAAGGAGCTGGCAGTTCCAACAGCAAGAATTCCAACAACCAGGATAACCGCCGTTGTTCCAATAAGCATTTTACGCGCCATAGCTGTGCTGCCTGTCATTTAAGCGCCTGCACAATTCTTCTGAAGTGCTCGCCGCGCTCCTCAAAGCTTGTATACTGGTCAAAGCTGGCGCACCCGGGGGAAAGAAGTACTGTATCGTTTTCTTCCGCACGGGAAAGAGCCTCTTCCACTGCCTGATGGAGATCGTCTACAACAACAACATGAACAGTACCGTGCCACTGACCGGCAAGACTCTCTGCACCGGATCCAAACACAATTACGGATTTTACTTTGTGCACAATCAGTTCATTGAGAACCGAATAATCACTGTCCTTCTTCTTCCCTCCAGCGATCAGAATTACCTTTCCATCAAAACTCTCCAGTGCCACCTTCAGTGAGTCAACATTTGTTGATTTGGAATCATTGAACCACAACAGGCCAGCTGCCTTACCTAGAGGCTCTATGCGATGGGGTACACCTGGGAAATCCGAAAGCCCGGGAACGAGATCTTCAACAGATATTCCGTAGGAAGCTCCCAAACAGATAACCGCCAGTGCATTAGCAATGTTGTGTTTCCCGTGGAGTGCCAGCTCCCGGGAATGCATTACCTCACCGGTTCCCGACTTACCTGTGTAGTACAGCATTCCGGCAGAATCCATCCATGCCCCCTGAGGAACCTGCTGCCTCAATGAAAAAAACATCTGTTTCCCGTTTGAAGTACTTCTGTACTCGTTCAGCAACGGGTCATCGTAGTTCAGAATTGCAGTGTCATCCGGGCCCTGATTCTGAAATACCCTGGCCTTTGCCCTGCCGTAGTTCTGCATTGTTATGTGTCGAGCCAGATGATCCGGGGTGAGGTTAAGAACAACGGCGGAAGAAGCTTTGAGGCTCTGGGTGGTTTCAAGCTGATAACTGCTGAGTTCAAGAACGAAAACCCTGCACTGCGGGTTATCCAGAACTGCGTCACAAAATGCGTAGCCCATATTGCCTGCAGCTACTGCACCAGCCTCTGGAGATGACATGTTTATAGCGTGGCTGAGCCACAGAACGGTTGTTGTTTTTCCATTTGAGCCTGTTACAGCAAGAACATCCGTGGAGGTGTTCTTCAACGCCAGCTCTACCTCACCAATAACCGGAATGCCCAGCTTCTCCGCCTGCAGAACAACTGGAGCCGTTACCGGAACACCTGGGCTTAAAACCAGCAGAGACAAACCGGACAGGTCATCACTGGAACAGATGCCAAACACTGTTTTGCTCATGTGTTCGGTAGCTGAAGCTGATTCCCTGCTGTCAAAACCGGTAACTGTGTACCCGCAGTATGCAAGCATCCTGGCTGCTGCAGCTCCGCTTCGGCCTGTTCCGACAACACCTGCTTTTTTTCCCGTTCCGTCCAACCGCTTTATCACCCTCCGCCTACCTTATCTTGAAAGTGCTCAGTGCCAGCAGCGCAAGAATCACCGCAACAATCCAGAATCGAACAACAACCTTGCTTTCAGACCAGCCTAGAAGTTCGAAATGATGGTGAATAGGGGCCATCCTGAAAACACGTTTTCCCGTTCTTTTAAAATGCCCCACCTGTATCATTACGCTGAGGGCTTCCGCCACGAACACACCCCCAACAAGTACCAGCAGCAGTTCGCTTCTGGTTACTACAGCCATTGACCCTATTGCTCCACCAAGGGCAAGAGAGCCGGTATCACCCATGAAAACCTCCGCTGGATTGGAATTGTACCACAGAAATCCGAGACAGGCTCCAACAGCAGCTCCGGCAAACACAAACACCTCACCAACCCCCGGCAGGTGAGAGAACTGCAGATAACTGGCAAAACTGGCGTGGCCCAGAAAGTAAGCCAGAGCGCCGAATGTAAGAATTGAGACCATGCTTACACCTGTGGCCAGCCCGTCCAGACCATCAGTAAGATTCACGGCATTGGATGTTCCTGCCAGCACAAGAACAACAAGAAAAACGTAGAATACTCCCAGATTCAGTCTTACATTTTTTATGAAAGGCATTGTTGTTTCAGTTGATCTGATGGTAATCTCGTGTGCATCATCAAGATTTACAGTTCTCACAGAGGGCACAAGATTTAACTCAACCCGGGAATCCGCGTGCTGCGGAGGTGTAAACATAAGCCATACCCCGACTACAATTCCAAGAGCAACCTGACCTGCAAGCTTGTACCTGCCCACAAGCCCCTTTGATGAATGTCTGATTACCTTCAGGTAGTCATCGAGAAGCCCGATAAGACCCATCCATACAGTTGATACCAGAACAACGAGAAGGGCTGTACTGTTAAGACGACCCCACAGAAGTACCGGCACCAGAAGAGAAACGATTATTATCAGCCCGCCCATGGTTGGGGTGCCCTGCTTTTTAAGATGGCTGGAAGGTCCATCTGACCTTACTTCCTGACCGATCTGGTGGCTGTGGAGATAATGGATTATTCTGCCACCAAACAAAAAGCTGAGAAGCATGGCAGTAAGGGTTGCTCCTGCAGCACGGAAGGTAATGTACCCGAAGAGATTGAAAAATGCAGAAGCCTCTCTGAACCGGTACAGCAACCAGTAAAACATCAGATCCCTTCCCTTCGCAGCTCCTGAACAAGCATTCCAAGTTTTATTGAATTGCTGCCTTTAACCAGAACTGTAGAGCCAGGCTCCGCCAGTTTTCTTAGCAGCTCCAGCGCGTCATGCCAGTCTTCGGCAATATGCACTGGAAGTGTTGTTCCCGATGTACTTGCTTCTTTGTACAGCCGACCGACAAGAATTACCAGCTCGAAACCCGATTCCTCAACTTTCCTTAGAATCGCGCGGTGGCTCTGTTCAGAGTTTTTACCCAGCTCAAGCATGTCTCCCAGAACCGCAACAAGTGGTTTTTCATACAGCTGTACTGTGGCTTCTATGCAGGCAGCAGTTGATTCAGGGTTTGCATTGTAGCTCTCGTCAACAACGGTGTATTTATCTGTGTGGAAAACCGCTCCTCTTCCTGCTTCAGGATGAAGTTCCGAGATAGCCAGGGCTGATTCCACTGGGTCGGCACCAAGCCTCTGGGCAGCAGCTATGGCTACTACAGCATTCTGCATGTTGTGTTCCCCACCATATTCAAGTGCAAGATCGATGCCCCATGGCATGGCTCTGCCGTTTTCAAGGTAGCAGTCTCCCCCTGTACCGTGGGTAATTATCTCAAGCCCTCTGAGTTCCGCCTCTTTAAGAAGAATTTCCTCTCCTGAAGGAATCACTGCCACTCCGCCGGACTCTGTGCAGTGAAGAAGCTCTGCCTTAGCCCGGGCAATTCTGTCTCTGGTTCCAAAGAACTCTATGTGTGCAGTACCAATATTTGTTACAACAGTGAGGTTGGGCCTTGCAACCCACCCAAGCCTAAGAAGCTCACCTGCATGATTCATACCCATCTCAAGAACAAGTATTTCAATATTTTCCGGTGTGTTAAGCAGTGTGATTGGAAGCCCAAGATGGTTGTTCAGGTTACCCTGGGTCTGCCATGTTTTGAACCTTGTAGAGAGTGCAGCGGCAAGCATTTTTCTTGTTGTTGTTTTTCCGCTCGACCCGGTGATGCCCACAACTGGATACCCCATGCAGTCCCGTGCCCAGGCACCAGCCTCCATCAGAGCTTCCTCTACACTGTCGACCTCCAGAATCGGCCCGGTGAATCCGTCTCTGGACACCACAGCGGCTCCGCCGGCACCAAGGGCATCCTTCACAAAGTTATGCCCGTCAGTGTTGCTTCCGGAGAGGGCGAAGAACAGAGATGCCGGCCCTGCTGTGCGGGAATCAATGGTAACACGGTTGAAACTGTATTCCCCGGGAGCTGGACACCCGAGCCTTGCTGAAAGAGATATCAGAGAGCGCATCTGTACCCCCTGCCGGTAAGCGCATGTCTGGCCTGTTCCCTGTCGTCAAAGTGGATTTTTTCAGTACCCAGTATCTGATAGTCTTCGTGCCCCTTGCCTGCTATTATCAGTACATCGCCAGCAGAGGCTGAATTAACAGCCATTTTTATGGCTTCTGCTCTGCTTTCTTCAACAATGGGAGAATACTGGTGGCCGATACCCGCGAGTATTTCCCGTATAATGGCGTTAGGATCTTCAGTTCTGGGATTGTCACTGGTAACAAACACTGTGTCTGCAATTTCGACGGCGATTCTTCCCATTATCGGACGCTTCCTGTTGTCTCTGTCGCCTCCGCACCCGAAAACAACAATGAGCTTGTTTTCTGCAATAACTGAACCCTGTTTAAGAACCCGTTCCAAAGCATCGGGAGTGTGGGCATAGTCAACAGCAACAAGAAACTCCTGACCGCAGTCTACCCGCTCCATTCTTCCTGGAACTCCGGGAAATGAACCGGCGGCATGCACTGCATCCCCTGTGGGAATACCAAGCTGAACAGCAGCTGCAATGGCACCTGCAGCATTGTAGATGTTGAAGCGTCCAGGTGCCTTGATTCTCACATTGTAACTGCCCTCAGGTGTGCAGAGAACAAAGGAGGAACCGGACGGCTTAACTTCAATCTGTGTTATTCTGTAGCTGTCTTCCGGGCGCTCCCCGAATGTGATGGCCCCGGGAACATCCGGCCAGTGAGGAGCATAGGTTCCAACGATGGTTACTCCGGAATTCTTGTTCAGCGAAAACAGCCGCTTTTTGGTGTTCAGGTAGTCTTCCATGGTGGGGTGAAAATCAAGGTGATCCTGTGAAATATTGGTAAACAAAGTTACATCAAATCTCACACTGCTTACCCGGTCAAGGGCAAGAGCGTGGCTGGAAACCTCCATAACACATGCTTTGTCTTCTGCTGCCACCATTTCTCTCATGAAGGCTGAAACTTCAAGGGAATCAGGCGTGGTAACAGAAGCCGGAATGCTCTTCCCCCCTGCAATGTGACCTACAGTTCCCATTATTCCAGTATTGATTCCGCAGTGTTCCATGATCCATCGCAGGATATGGGCGGTGCTTGTTTTACCGTTTGTACCGGTAATACCCACTGTTGCCAGTTCATTCCAGGGTTTGCTGTAGAAATTTGCCGAAACCAGGGCAAGAAGGCTTCTGTTGTTCCCGGAACTGTTTACCACAACAGATGATGAGGTTGTGTTCATCAGAGCGTGCTCGGTTATCACCACAGATGCTCCAGCTGCCAGGGCGCTTTCCGCGTAGTCGTGACCATCGTTTGACATGCCTTTGATGGCTACAAACAAAAATCCGGGCACTACTTTTCTTGAATCGTATGCGATGCCGCTGATTTCCATATCTGAAAGCTTCGGAGACAGCTGAATGTGTGTTCCCTCAAGCAGGTGTTTCAGCTTCACGGCATTCCTCCCACGGCAACAACCGTTTCATCTGCCGGTACAGGCTGGCCAAGGGCAATCTCCGGTGAGGTCGACAGTATCCTCGAAACTATTCTTTCGAACACGGGAGCCGCCAGCACACTGCCCCATCTGTACTGGTAATCGGGCATATCAAATACCACAACAGCAACAAGCCCCGGGTTGTCTGCAGGAACCATTCCGGCAAAAGCCGACAAATATCCATCCTGAACAAGGCGTTCTGCTGTTCCGGTTTTTCCTGCAACAGTAACACCTGGCACCTGGGCACTCTGACCTGTTCCATCGGTAACAACTGCAGACAAGACCTGCCTTACCTCTGCTGCCGTTTCCCGGGAAATAATTCTATGGGCAGGTGACTCTGCCAGAGGGCGAAGCAGCCCCCCTTCACCGGTAGATTCTACAAGTCTTGGGCGGTATAGAAGCCCTCCGTTGGCAATGGCACCGTAGGCCATAGCCAGCTGCAGCGGTGTAGCAGATACCTCCTGACCTATGGCAAGATTCGCCTTTGAAAGAGTTGACCAGTTGCGAAGATCGGTGATTATTCCGCTCTGCTCACTGGGAAACTCAATTCTGGTTTTACTGCCGAAGCCAAAACTCCTGCAGTATTCGTAAAACAGTGAATCAGGTATTGTTGATGCCAGTTGAATTGTTCCCACATTGCTGGATCGGGCAATAACACCTGTTAAATCAAGAACTTCCCCGATTGGATGGCTGTCACCAATTCTGTATCCGCTGATCTCAATGTAACTTTTGGTGCAGTCAAACGAGTCGGCGAGAGACACAGTGCCAGCATCAAGAGCAGCAGACAGTGTTACAGCCTTGAATACTGAACCTGGTTCTGTGGAACTCTGCACGCAATGATTCATAGCCAGTGAACCGTTTTCGTTGAGTACCGGGTAGCTGGCCATGGCTAGAATATCCCCGTTATCGGGGTTGATGATTACCGCGGCTCCCCAGTTCGACCCGGATGCTTTCACTGCCACTTCAAGTTCTTCCTGTGCAATTTCCTGGTATCTGGAATCTATAGTAAGGTACAGGTCTTTCCCATTCACCGGCGCAATATTGGCTGCAGTTGCATCGAAAGCACTAAACTGACCCCAGGAGCATGTTTGATAATAACTTACGCCGTCTGTACCCTCAAGAAAATCTTCCATGTAGTATTCAAGCCCCTGGGATACATTCTCGTTGTGGGTACCGATTACAGGTGTTATGGCCTGAGCCATGGGATAAACTCTTCTTGTTACAAAACTGCAGTCTGCGTGTTCAGGAACAGAATTGATTATCTGCGAAGCAAATTCCCACGGAACATTTTCCGCAATTACTGTGTAACCTGCCCCCCTTTGAACGGGAACTGAATACCGGGAATACTCTCCTAACAGCATTACCAGAGAATCAACCTCTGCGGTGTTTTCATCGGGAATTTGAGGCCAGAAAACGGAAAAGGTCGCTTCTGTTACATTTCCGGCAAGCAAGTAGCCGTTTTTGTCATATATGTCTCCACGCCTGGCCTGTATGCTTACCTGTTTTGTCTGCTGCCGCTCTGCCCTTTGCAGATACTCTTCGTGGTGCATAATCTGTATGCCTGCCATTTTCGATACGGAAAGCACAACAAACACACCGCTCAATACAATAAGAAAGCTCAGGCGTGCTGAGACCCTTTCCATTCCGGATGTCGCCGCGCTCATTCAGAAACCTCCAGGAGAACAAAGCTTTCCAGGGGAAGCGGAGTGAGGCCAAGCCTGGTTCCCAGTTCACTCAGACGACCCGGTGCTTCGAGCTCTGCAATTCTTGAAACCAGAGTTTGTTGTGTGCTTTTCAGGCTATCATTGGATGCCGAAACAACGGCAAGCTCTATAGACGCCGTTATGTATATGTTGCGAACGATCAACTGCGCCACAGAAAACAAAACAATACCCGCAGCCCCGATAAGCAGGAAACGCTTTACAAAAGGGTTCACAGCCTCACCCCCAGCCTGAGCCTGGCACTTCTGGCCCTGGAATTAGCCCTCTTCTCTGCTGAGGCTGGCAGCATCCACGGAGGGTCGAACTGCCGGAAATACTGTGAATCTCTGAAATGCAGTTTTATAAGCCTGTCTTCAAGCGAATGGAATGTAAGAACTGCTATTCTGCACCCGGATTGTGTCCACTGGTGCATTTCAGAAAGAAGCCTTTCAAGATGCCCGAGTTCATCATTCACCATAATCCGTATTGCCTGAAACACTCGTGCAAGGGGCTTCACAGGATTGCCGCGAACTGCTGAACGCACTGCGTCAGCAAGATCGTCTGTTGTGCTCAGCGTCTTCTTCTGTTTGATTGCCCGGGCAATAGAACGGGAGCGACCCTCTTCTCCGTAACGGTAAATAACATCTGCAATCTGTTTTTCTGTTCTAATACGCAGCAGCTGTGACGCTGGTACTCCCCTGCTCTGATCAAACCGCATATCCAGAGGACCGGATGTT
>Ga0256845_1001105_pt1 | contig 22751 bp, 18 predicted proteins | sample RiftiametaG_FD_189101 | JGI IMG/M metagenome (GOLD analysis project Ga0256845, IMG submission 189101) | Tube worm associated microbial communities from hydrothermal vent at the East Pacific Rise, Pacific Ocean - Riftia | ecosystem: Host-associated > Annelida > Integument > Unclassified ... | reverse complement strand
AAATGCAATCAAATTGTATAATGAAATAAGATTACACTTATCTTTAGACTTTAAAACACCGAATATGGTATATAATAATGCAGCATAATTTAATTTTAACCTGTAGCCGTATTTTAGGACGAGACAAAATATATTATTTAAACTATCGTTTACATATATTTGGTTCATTAATAATCCATTACAGTTCCCTAATCATAATATAAAAGCATATACTGTAATATGAAGAAAAAATTATTTTATCTTTTTTTAAGCTTACCCATTTTAATTTTTTCGCAAGAATACTCAGACTATTTGGGTGCTGGTCACAGCAATGGTATTAGGGTAACATCAAGTAGTCAACAAAGCAGAACTGACTGGAACGAAATTGCTACCGCAAATAATACGATTAACGGTAATGGTATGGATGCACGCTTATTAGAAACGTCTCGGTTTTTAGCACAAGCTACATTTGGTACAGATTTAAACTACATAAAAGCAGTTGCCGAAAATTCGTTTGAAGATTGGATTGATAGTCAATTTGATAAAAATTCGCCTTCAATGGGTGTGTTAACTCAAGATATATTTAATCAAGCCATGGTAAGGTTTGTAATTAATGGCGGAAGTCCTGATGATTATTTTGGTCCATATTGGCCACATTTTCAGTACGCTTGGTGGGAATCTAACATTGGGAATCAAGATTTACTACGCCAAAAAATAGCACTAGCTTTAAGTGAGTTTTTAGTTATTTCATTCAGGTCTAATATTGGTGACTATGGTGTTGGTCTTGGCGATTATTACGATGTTTTAAAAGATAATGCTTTTACAAATTTTAGAGATATTTTAAGAGGAGTTACGCTGCATCCCATGATGGGCGGTTATTTAAGCCATTACAACAATCCAAGAAGTTTTCCAGATAAAAACATACATCCAGATGAAAATTTTGCTCGAGAAGTAATGCAACTTTTCACTATTGGTTTATATGAAATGAATCAAAATGGAATCTATATTTTAGATGGTGAAGGCAACAGAATTCCAACATATGATAATAATGATATAAAAGAGTTTGCCAAAATATTCACAGGTCTTGGTCCTGCAGATATAAAAGAAAATGAATGGGGAATAACTACAGAGTTTGGGGCAAACTTTTATTATGCTATAAAAAATAAACCAATGGTTATGTATGATGACTGGCATCAACCTGGAGAAAAGCATTTACTAAATGATATTACAATTCCAAACGGACAATCTGGAATGCAAGATATTGACGATGGAATTGACAATCTTTTTAATCACCCAAATACAGCGCCATTTGTATCAAGGCGTTTAATACAGCAAATGGTAAAGTCTAATCCATCGCCAGCTTATATTGGTAGAGTTAGTGCTGCATTTAATAACACCAAGGGTGTTCGTGGAGATATGAAGGCAGTTATTAAAGCTATTTTATTAGATGAAGAAGCTAGAAGTTGTAGCTGGATAGAAAACCCAAATCAAGGCAAATTAATAGAACCAATGATTAGATACTTTAATGTTGCTAGACAGATTGATTTAGATAACAAAAATGGTATTAATTGGAATATAGGTTATGATTTTTTAAATGCCACTAGTCAAGCTCCTTTAGCTTCGCCACATGTATTCAATTTTTATTTACCAGATTATGTTCCAAATGCTGAATTTACAGATGCTAATTTAGTAGGTCCAGAATTTCAGATACACAATTCGGCTAGTAGCTTATCTTATGCAAATATGGTTGACCGTTGGACGTATCCAGAATATTATTCCATGCTAAACACTTGGGATTTAGACCATAAAGATACACCTCTAGATTTTGAAGCCTTAAAATATTATGCAAAAGATGCAGAAGTTTTAGCAAATCAATTAGATAAATTATTTACACGTGGACAACTATCTGATGAAACTAGACTAATTATTATTAATGCAGTAAATCCAATACAAGGCACAAACCCTAATGTTGATTATATGCACAATCGTGTTAAAATGGCATTGTATTTAATACTAGTTAGCCCAGATTACACTATATTAAAATAACAAAAATGATGAAGCATAAACACTCCATGTCAAGGCGAAAATTTTTAGGACAATCCTGTGCTGCATTGGGTTACACCACAATGTTTTCGTCATTAATCAATCTAAAAGCTATGGCTGCTTCGGCTACGGATAATTCGTCTATCATAACACCTTTAGGTGGCGATTATAAAGCTTTAGTTTGTATTATGCTTGCAGGTGGAAACGATTCGTATAATATGTTGATGCCAAGAGGCAATAGTGAGTATAATGAATATGCAACAACGCGTTCTAACTTAGCAATTGGTCAAAATAATATTTTACAAATAAACCCAAATACATCTGATGGTCGCACATTTGGAGTCCATCCTTCAATGGGCGATATGCAACAAATGTTTGAAAATAATAGCTTAGCATTTTTAGCTAATGTTGGAACACTTATTGAGCCTTCAACAAAATCAGATATTCAAAATAAAGTTGTTAAAACACCTTTAGGATTATTTTCGCATGCAGACCAAATTCAACAATGGCAAACAGGAAAACCGCATGAAAGAACTAATGTTGGTTGGGGCGGAAAAATTGCAGATTTAGTGCAATCTATGAACTCTAATCAAAATATTTCTATGAATATTTCACTTCAAGGAAGTAACATATTTCAACGTGGAGATTATATTGTTCCTTATGCTATTACCAATAACGGTAGTGTTGGTTTAAGTGGTTATAATGGGCAAAATGCCTTTAACCAATTGCGTACGCAGGCATTAAACTCTATGTTAGAAAGAGATTATCAAGATGTTTTTAAAAACACATATAAAAACATCATTAAAAACTCAAATGATGGAAGCTTAGAATTTCAAGCTGCTGTTGATGGAATTGCAGAATTCTCAACAGAATTACCAGAAATGAACAATTTAGCTGAACAGTTTAGAATGGTTGCTAAATCCATTGCTTCAAGAGATACTTTAGGGTTTTCTCGCCAAACATTTTTTGTTCAAATTGGTGGTTGGGATCATCATGACGAGTTATTGGTAAATCAAGCCAGTAATTTACAGCAAGTAAATGAAGCTCTTAAATATTTTAGTGATGTTTTAAGTGAATTAAATGTAGCCGATTGTGTAACCACATTTAGTGTATCAGATTTTGCAAGAACATTAACATCAAACGGAAACGGAACAGACCACGCTTGGGGCGGAAACGCCTTTGTTATGGGTGATTCTGTTATTGGAAAAGACATTTATGGTAAATATCCATCATTAGCTTTGAATAGTGATTCAAGCTTACGTGATGGCGTTATGATACCAACAACTGCTGCAGATTTATATATAGCAGAATTAGCCTTATGGTTTGGTGTTCCTGCATCTGAGTTGAGTACCATTTTACCTAATATTTCAAATTTTTACGATGTTAACTCTGGTACAGCACCAATCGGTTTTATGAATATGACATAGACATAATGAAGACAACACAAATATACATATCATTAATTTTCTTATTTACTATCAACTTAGTAAGTTCACAATGTTATCCAGACAGACATAGTACCAGTTGGTATGATGGCTGGGTGTCTTGTGAAACTTCCGCAAATCCAAATGCTTCAAACGGAGAATCACATTGGATTATGTATGACTTTGGATATGATTATACATTAAATGAAAGTAAGATTTGGAACGCAAATGAATCAGCAAATTTAAATTACGGAATAAGTGAATATACTATTGATTATTCTTTAGATGCTATAACATGGACTAATTTAGGTGAATTCACTTTAAATCAAGCTCCAGGTTCATCGGTTTATGAAGGTGAAGAAGGTCCAGATTTTGAAGGCATACAAGCACGTTTTGTCCTTATTACACCAACAACAAATTATGGTGGTGATTGTTTTGGGTTTAGTGAAATGAAAATAAATATTACCGACCCATTTATTATGGTTGATGAAGAAGACGGATTTAATGCTTCTGTATATCCAAATCCTTTTATAAATAATGTAACACTTAGAATTGTATCATTTGATAATACACTTCCTGTTACGTATAGACTCTATGATATTTTAGGACGCGAAATACTAAATAACACTGTTGAACTAACAGAAGATGTTGAAAACTACCCAATAACCTTAAATGGAAACGCATTATCTATAGGTATTTACATTTTAAATATTGAACAAAACAACAGAATACGAAGTTTTAAATTGATTAAACGTGATTAGCTTTTTTGGGAGTTATACTTATCGTTTTTGTGAATGGTTTCGTGTTTAAGTTACTAAAAAAGAAAATAACTTGGCTGAAAATTCGCAGGATTTTCCAAGTACAAAACTACCAAGCAATGAATTTTACGCGGTGTTATTACTCTTTGTTCACGTAAATCAAAAGGTACATCATCTATTGATTCTGCAATAAAAACAACTGTTTATTAACAATATATCTGCCTATATCACAAAAAAGAAAATCATAAAAAAGTGACATATCGCACCAGACAGAACAAACAAATGCCAAATAACATGGTTATATGGTATTTTATGAATCGCATAAAAAATAATGCCAACGGTATATGATAATCCACCAGCAAAAAGCAATAAAACACCATTGCTATTTATACTATTAGAAAAATTTGTAAAATCTAAAACAATTAACCAACCCATTACCAGATACAGTAATGTTGAAAATATTTCGAATCTTCCTGTGAAAAATAGTTTTAAAACAATACCAAAAGCGGCAATTCCCCAAACTATCCAAAACAACGTCCAACTCAAACTATCGTGCAACGTAATTAGCGCAACTGGTGTATACGTACCAGCAATTAAAAAGTAAATGCTAATGTGGTCTACAATACGAAAATAGTATTTCTTCTTTTCGTCTTTAAACGAATGATATAGTGCTGATGCAGTAAATAATATAATAATAGATATGCCATAAACAATAACACTAAATAAACTCCAATTGGTTTTATGGCTGTCAAAAACAATAAGCAAAACTAATGCTGCAATACCAAACAATGCTCCAATAGCATGTGTTATAGCATTTAGTTTTTCTTCAAAAGGCGATTGAATACACATAAAATTTAGGGCTTTTTAGAATTTAGCCACTTATCGGTTAGATCGTAAAAATCAAAACCAATAGCCGATTTTTGTCGTTCTAATCGTCCGCTTTGAAAATTACGTTGTAAAATATCTTCAATTAAATAATCCTCTTTAACGCTCATTGGGTCGAATTCACTTTTTAAAGAAATCTTGAACACTTTTGCAGTACTATTAAACCAAAAGGCACGCCAACCGTTACGTAATTCTTTTATTAAATTGAATGTAGTAATTCCTGTTTGCCTATGTATTAACTTAACTAAAATCTGACCTTCAGTTCGAGTTAGTTTTTTTAATTCTTCAGAAAATTCACCTTCAATATATTTTTGAAGCCGTTTTGTATATTTTTTTCTAGCACGTTTTTTTGTAAGTCTTTCCAAACGCTTGTTTAAAGAGTCTAATCTATCTGCAGCCATTTTAGCATACGGATATACTTTTATGGTTTTTCGGCGCAAAATCAAATAGCGTATTCTATCCTTTCTACTATTGAATTTCAACTTATGTAAAAGCATTACTACATCTAAATCTATTGCTATTCTAGGAATTGAATCACCCTCAACTATAATATATTTAACTTCAGTTGAATCCTGCTCTATTTCATTTATTTGAGCAAAGACAAAAGCGGGAAAAAGAATAAATAAATATTTTAAATAATTCATCTTTAAAATCATTGGAGCAATAATTCTTCAAAATTAAGAATTTACACAATTCTAAACCTAAAAATCGTAAAAATATTATGATTGACTTCAGTTAATACACAAAAAAACTCATAACCAGAATCTGATTATGAGTTTTTAAATAAAAATTTTAATATAATGTGCTGTCTGGTCGAGCGCAGTCGAGACCTTCTTTTAAACTCTTTACCGTTCTCGACTGCGCTCGAACTAATAAAAACTAAACTTTAATTATAATTGTTTTCTATTATCGTCAGAGCTTGTATCGATTAGTTTATTGTATGGATCCACTCCTACTTCTGTAGGTTTTCTATCAACTATAATGGTAATTTTATTATTGATTTCTGTTATTTTATGCTTCTTTAAATAGAGTTCAACTTCTTTCTTTTTTCCATCTTCCGTTTCATCTTCAGCAAAAATTCCAATATCAATATAATCAGCTAATACCACAGAATACTCTGGTCTTTTCTTGCCTTCTGTTTTATGTATTAATGAATCTCCAACTTTTTCACCATAAAAACGTTTTCCTTTTTCGTCATTTCTATATTTACTTACATTAAACTCTATATCTACTTGGAATTTGCCATTATCTAATTCGGTAACTTCTGCATCAATAATTCTGTTTTTATAAAGCGTAATAGTTTCAAACATATCTTTAATAACATACTGCAATGAATCTGGTGTAACTGCTTTGATATGATTTACCATATCTATAGATGTTGTATAAGGCGGTTCTTGGAATTTCACCTTTTCAACATAGGTTTTTAAAGCGCCATTTAAAACGTCTTCTCCAATATAATCACTCAAAGCATAAAACACTAAAGACCCTTTTTGATAATGTATATAACCTTGACCATCGTTATACATAAGTGGTTTTTCACGTTTACGCTCAAACGTTCGTCGTGTTAAATAATCGTCTAATGCTTTCTTTAAAAACTTACGCATTTTACTTTTACCTTGTTGGTGTTCTAATACTTTTAGAGACACATATTCCGATAAACTTTCGGATAACATGGTTGCGCCTAAAACATCGGCTCCAATAACTTGATGCGCCCACCATTGATGCGCAACTTCGTGTACTGTAATAGCAAAAGGATAATCAACACCTCCTTCATTTGTATCATCAACATCTGCAATAAAACCTATACCTTCTGAAAACGGAATGGTATTAGGAAACGATTGTGCAAAACTCCCTCCTGTTCTTGGAAACTCTATAATACGCGCTTGTCTGTGCTGATATGGACTAAAATTTTTAGAATTATAATCTAAAGAAGCTTTCATGCCTTTCATCATTCTATCTAAATTATAATCGTGCCCTTTGTGGTAATATATTTCTAAACTAATATCATTCCATCGTTCTTTTTTAACTTCATATTTAGCCGAATTAAATGCGTAGAAATTTAAAATCTTGCTATCCATTTTATAATGAAAATAACGACGACCATCTTCTGTCCATTCCTTTTGCAAATATCCTGGAGCAATAGCAATCTGATCTTCAGAAGTACTTACAGTTGCTTCAAAATCTATCCAATCTGCATCTTTAGAAATATACGTATTTGCCAAAGCTGTAGAATCTGAAGGATGTGGTTTTAACTCATTTGGAGGTAAATCGTACTTTTTACGGGTTTCATTATCCGTAAGTTCGCCTCCATTGTAACCAAATGATGGAAAAATTTGAAGATTATTTATAAACGTTCCATTTCCTCTAACTGGAGAAAAAGGTCGCAACGATGTATTAGGAATATTGTGTACAGTAATATTTAATTCTAAACTATCGCCAGGAAGTAAGGATTGTTTCAGTTTATAAATATCAAAATTGTACAAGGTATCTTCTAAAACTAAAGTATTTTCCTTGTTGAATTTAAACGTACTTGGATAATCGTTATGATTTAATAAAATACTATCAATGGCTTGATTAGACTTATTAACCATAACGTAAATTGCTTTAGCATCAAAATTTAATGCTTTAGGAAAAATGTTCATGTCTGCTTTTACAGAAACTATTCTTGGTTGGATTGCGTTTTCATACTTTTTATAGGTCTTTTCCCATTCAACAGATTGTTGCTCACTTTCTTTTAAAGACGTTCTAACATGAATAATATTGTTTTCATGATAAATTTTAAAGCCAATCGTTAAAAACCCAATTAAGAATACAGCAAAACCAACTAAAGACACCCCTTTAAAACGAGATTTTGCAATAGACAAACGTTCTTTAAATGAATATGGTAATCCTCTTACCCAAAATAAACCTGCAAGAATTAACAATACAAAACCACCAAATAACCAATAGGTTTTGTAAATAAAATATCTTAAAAACGACGTGCCATAACCATTCATATCTGAATACGAAAAACTTGGTCCTTGGTTATATTTAAATATAGATTGCTCAATACCAGCAAAACTCAAAAATGGCATTCCAATAGAAATTATTATTAAAATAAATAATCCCAAATACTGATTTCTAACTAATGTTTGAATAAATAAAGATAGTAATGCAGTAATTGCAAAACTGATAAATCTTAATCCAAATAGCTCTTTTATATAATGACCTAATTCAAAATCATAATAGCCTTTATAAATTTGAAATATCATTCCAGACACCATAATAACGGCTAATAATAGCAATTGCATTTTTAAAAGCGCAATAAATTTAGATAACAGCAACGTCCAATTTGGCACTGGTGTTGTATCAAGTATTTGATCTATGTTTGCTGTTCTTCCTCTTTGCACCAACATTCCTGCATATAAAAATGTACAAATAGTAATGGAGATAAAAAACCCTGCTCCTCCATTTAGCATTTTCCATGTTACTGGAAGCGTTGCTGTTCCGAAGATATTTCCAACTTCAGATAAGCCAATTAGAATAAAAATTAAACCCACTAAAACAATACTAATAAAAGGCCAGCTTTTAATAATGTATTTAAAATCTATATTAGACAGTTTCCAAGTGGTTTTTAAATTTTGAAGAAAAGAAAAATTGTAATTTACTTTCGGTAAATTAACTCTGGTAATGCCTCCAAAATTGCTTTTAGTAATACGCTCTCCTTTTTGTTTTCTAAAGGAAAAAGAAATCGCATTCTGACTAAATTTAAAGAATTTAAAAACCAGACCAAAAATTAACGTTCCAATTCCAAGCCACAATAATCTATTATAAATAATTACACCTTTAAATGGTAACATGTCTTCATTCTGTTCAGCAACTGTCCAATAACGTGTGTAATAATTTGCGGCTGTTTCTCCATAAGGATCTAAAAGCGCAGACATAAATCTGTTATCTGGATCTGAAAGTAAACTTGAAGCTAAACCTTGTATAAGCATTAATAATATTACTGTAATAAAACCAGCAGCAATATTTCTTGTAAAAGTAACAACGGCAAAAACAATAGCTCCAAATAATAATACATTAGGAATTATATAAATAAAATAAGCATGTAAGTATGATGTAAAATTAAAACTTCCAACAATATCTTGGTTGGTTCCTGGTAACCTAAAACCTATCAGCATTCCAATTCCTATTGCTAAAACAATAAGCGTTACAATAACAACTCCACTAAAAAATTTAGCAAATAAATAATTTGCTTTTGTAAAAGGATATGAATACAAAATAGTATGCATTTCGCTTTTATAATCTCTATAAATGGAAACACCAATTATAGATGGGAATAAGAAGAATACAAAAGTTGTTAAACCACTAAATAATCCTATAACTCCAGTTGGTGAGTTTACAATCTTTGAAGATCCTGTTGTTACAGTTAGAGAATCAAAAATTCCTGCTGAAGTTGCTGCTAAGAACAGGGCTAATAAAAAGAAAATTACTAAATATATATAAAAAGAAGGTTTCTTAAGCCAGTATTTTATTTCGTATTTAAATATTGTAGAAAACATGTTTTGTATTTTTAAGAATTAATTAAGCAAGTACAGATTCGTCTTGCTTTAAAGCAATAAAATACACATCGTCTAATTGAGGTTCGGTCTGTACAAAATCACTTGCTGGTTGCTCTGAAGCATGTACTCTAATTGTTAAAGTGTTATCTTGATTAAAACTTCGTGATAATACATTATATATACTCATCTCTTCTTCCAAGTCCTCATTTTCAATAACCTTAATCCAAATTTGGTCTTTTATTTCATCAGTAGCTTCAATAGGAGTCGTATGTTTTAATATTCTTCCTCCATTTAAAATTGCCATTTCGTTACATAATTCTTTAACATCTTCTACAATATGCGTTGAGAAAATTACAGTAGAATTTGTTCCAACCTCTCTTAATACATTTAAAAATCGATGGCGTTCAGCAGGGTCTAAACCAGCAGTTGGTTCATCAACAATAATTAATTTCGGATTGTTTAATAAAAGTTGAGCAATACCAAAACGTTGTTTCATTCCGCCAGAATAACCTGCAACATGTTTCTTTCTTACATCATATAAATTAGTGATTTCTAAAACTTCTTTTACCAAAGTTTGTCTATCAGATTTTGAACTCACACCTTTTAAAGTTGCGAAATAATCTAACAAATCTTCGGCAGACATTTTTGGATACACTCCAAATGATTGTGGTAAGTAACCTAAAAATTTTCGCAACGACATATTATCTTCAAGTACATTGATATCTCCAAAAGTTATTGAGCCAGAATCAGGACTTTGTAATGTTGCAATAGTTCTCATTAAAGAAGATTTTCCTGCTCCATTTGGCCCTAGTAAACCAAACATTCCTGTTCCAATTTCTAAACTTAAATCATCAATAGCCTTAACACCATTCTTATATGTTTTTGTTAAATTTTTGATTACTAACTTCATTTTATGAGTTTTAAATTATATTTATTAGCGGATTAGTGTGAAAATTTCACCTTTTGTTACAAATTATTTTTAACGAGTAACCAATAACTTAATAAATCCTTTTATTTTTACAAAATACTCTAAATATTAGAAACACTTTTATATTAGTTAAAAAAAGCATATTTCTTATGGCAAAAAAAGCAATCCTAAACAAAAAGTCGATGGACTTTTTAGAAAAATATTTAAATAATGCAGCTCCAACCGGATACGAATGGGACGGGCAAAAATTATGGATGAATTATTTAAAACCATACGTTGATGAATTCATTACAGATACCTACGGAACTGCTGTTGGTGTAATAAACCCAAAAGCAAAATACAAAGTTGTTATTGAAGGTCATGCCGATGAAATTTCGTGGTATGTAAATTATATTTCGGACAAAGGTTTAATTTATGTAGTAAGAAATGGTGGAAGCGACCACCAAATTGCACCAAGTAAAATTGTAAATATTCATACAAAAAAAGGCATTGTAAAAGGTGTTTTTGGATGGCCAGCAATACATACACGCAGTCGTACTAAGGAAGAACCGCCTAAACCAGATAATATTTTTATTGATACAGGTTGCAAAACCAAGAAAGAAGTTGAAAAATTAGGTGTGCATGTTGGTTGCGTCATCACATATCCAGATGAATTTCATATTTTAAACAAAACCAATTTTGTGTGTCGGGCTTTAGATAACAGAATGGGTGGTTTTATGATTGCTGAAGTGGCGCGTTTACTAAAAGAAAATAATAAAACACTGCCTTTTGGGTTATATATTACAAACTCCGTACAAGAAGAAATTGGGTTGCGTGGTGCAGAAATGATTACACATACCATTAAACCAAATGTAGCTATTGTTACCGATGTTACACACGATACCACGACACCAATGATTGACCAAAAAATACAAGGTCATTGCGAAATGGGAAAAGGACCAGTTATTGCTTACGCTCCAGCTGTACAACAAAAATTACGTGATTTAATTACCGATACTGCCGAAGAGAATAAAATACCTTTTCAGCGTGCTGCATTATCTCGTGCTACAGGAACAGATACTGATGCCTTTGCGTATAGCAATGGCGGTGTCGCTTCTGCATTAATTTCATTGCCTTTGCGTTATATGCATACCACTGTAGAAACGGTTCATAAAGATGATGTAGAAAATGTAATTAGAATGATTTATGAAACGCTTCTTAGAATAAAAGATGGCGATACGTTTAGTTATTTTGAATAAAATTTAAGCCTCATTTCGAGGCTTTTTTTAATTATGGAAGAATACATAGATATTGTAACTAAAGAAGGCAAAACAACAGGTAAATCTGTACCAAAATCTAAAATTCATAAAAAGGGATTATATCACAATACTGCACACATTTGGTTTCACACTGAGAAAGGCGACATCTTATTAGCACAAAGAGCAGCTTCAAAAGTAATTTGTCCACTAATGTGGGACGTTTCGGTTGCTGGACATATTGATGCTGGCGAAACCGTAAAACAAGCTGCTGTTAGAGAAATTAAAGAAGAAATAAATTTAGATGTTTCTGAAAATGAATTACAATTAATTGGTGTTTTTGAATGCTTTCAAACTTATGATAATGGCATTATTGATAATGAGTTTCATCACACATTCATATCAAAACTTAAAGTCCCAATTTCTGAATTAACACCACAAATAGAAGAAGTTGAAGCCTTAAAATTAGTATCGTTAGAAGGTTTTAAAAAACTCTTAGAAAACATTGGTAAGAATAATCATTTTGTACCATCAAACAAATCATCTTACGAAATTGTGTTACAAAACATTCAGAAAATAGCACTATAAATTCTTTTTTTTGATTATTTTTCAAAATGCATTTACTCTTCTTAGCAATTGTACCCGTTTTTATAATTATTCTTTATATTTATTATAAAGATAAATACGAAAAAGAGCCTAAGAGATTACTTTTTTACAACTTTTTATTAGGTGCTATTGTAAGCATTATTATCACATCAATACTTTACTATATTTTTGATATTGTTCTGCCTTTACCAAACAATACAAGTGTGTTTCAACAGTTTATAAAAGCCTTTTTTATTGTTGGACTTACTGAAGAATTTAGCAAATACATTATTGTTCGCTATTATGCTCAAACAAAAAAAGAATTTAACGAACCTTTTGATGGCATTGTCTATGCCGTTATGGTCTCTATGGGTTTTGCGGCTACCGAAAATATTTTCTATGTATTAGAAGGCGGTTACCAAACGGCACTTTTAAGAGCTTTTACTGCAGTTCCAGCCCATGCAACATTCGCTATTTTAATGGGTTACTTTATGGGAAAAGCAAAATTTTCAAATAATAAAATAGTATTAAATTTAACAGGATTACTTCTTGCTGTTATATTTCATGGGGCATACGATTTCTTTTTGTTTATCGATTTTATACCAGGTATTTGGGTTGGTGCATTTGTATCACTTTTTATTGGTTTATTCTTATCAAGAAAAGCTATAAAACGACATCAAAATAGTTCACAATTTAAAGTGTGAACATTTATCAAAAACATGACGTAACTCATATTATCATGGTTTATGTTTTTATAGTTTTGTTGAACTTTAATTATCTTATTGATAATAAAATCAGGAATTTAAAATCTTATATTTACAATTAACTAATTAATTCGAAAATGAATAAGACCTTCACAATAAACGTCAATAACACTTTCAATTTTGAAATTAAAGAAGAAGACTTATTAAGTCTTGATGATTTAGAAGTTTCAGAATCCAAGTTTCATATTTTACAGCGAAACAAATCTTATAAAGCAGTAATTACTAATTCAAATATCAATAAAAAATCATATCAAGTAAAAGTCAATAACAACTTATATGACATTAATATTTTGAATGACTTAGATACCCTTATAAAGGACATGGGGTTTTCTATTGGCTCAACAAAACATATTAATTCTATTAAAGCGCCAATGCCTGGTTTAATCTTAGATTTTAATGTAAAAGTTGGAGATGAAGTTAAAGAAAATGATACATTACTTATTCTTGAAGCTATGAAAATGGAGAATATAATTACATCACCAAGAGATGGTGTTATAAAATCTATATCAGCTAAAAAAGGGGATCCTGTAGAAAAAAATCAGTTATTAATCGAATTCGAATAAGCCATGAAAAAAATACTAGTTGCAAACAGAGGCGAAATAGCAATTCGTGTAATGCGAACAGCAAAAAAAATGGGTATAAAAACGGTTGCGGTTTATTCTACAGCCGATAGAAATGCACCGCATGTGAAATATGCAGACGAAGCTGTTTGTATTGGAGAGCCACCATCAAACCAATCGTATTTAAAAGGTGATAAAATCATAGAAGTTGCAAAACAGCTACATGTTGATGCCATTCATCCTGGTTATGGTTTTTTAAGTGAAAATGCTGATTTTGCTGAACTTGCAGAACAAAACAATATTATATTTATTGGTCCGCATTCAAAAGCCATAAAAATTATGGGAAGCAAATTAGCAGCAAAAGACGCTGTTAAAACATATAACATCCCTATGGTTCCTGGCATAGATGAAGCCATAACTGATATTGAAAAAGCAAAAACTATTGCTAAGGAAATTGGGTTTCCAATTTTAATAAAAGCTTCTGCTGGAGGTGGAGGAAAAGGTATGCGTATTGTCGAAAAAGAAAACGATTTAGAATCACAAATGAATCGCGCAATTAGTGAAGCAACATCTGCATTTGGTGATGGTTCAGTTTTTATTGAAAAATATGTGACTTCTCCACGTCATATTGAAATTCAAATCATGGCAGATAGCCATGGCAATGTATTACATTTTTTTGAGCGTGAATGTAGTATTCAACGTAGGCATCAAAAAGTAGTTGAAGAAGCGCCATCATCTGTTTTATCTTCTCAATTAAGAAAAGAAATGGGTGAAGCGGCTATTAAAGTTGCTAAATCTTGTGATTATTTAGGTGCAGGAACTGTAGAATTTTTATTAGACGAAAATCATAATTTCTATTTCCTAGAGATGAATACTCGGCTACAAGTTGAACATCCTGTTTCTGAATTAATTTCTGGAACCGATTTAGTAGAACTTCAAATTCGTGTTGCTCGTGGAGAAAAACTTCAAATAAAACAAGAAGATTTAAAAATTAATGGTCATGCACTCGAATTACGCGTGTATGCAGAAGATCCTTTAAACGATTTCCTTCCAAGTGTTGGAACGTTAGAAACCTATAAATTACCTGTTGGTAAAAACATTAGAGTCGATAATGGTTTTGAAGAAGGCATGGAGGTTCCTATTTATTACGACCCGATGCTTTCAAAATTAATCACTTATGGAAACACACGTGAAGAAGCTATTCAGTTGATGTTAAAAGCTATAGAAAACTATCATATTGAAGGTGTAAAAACAACCTTGCCTTTCGGGAAATATGTTTTTGAACACGAAGCATTCCGTTCTGGAAACTTTAATACACATTTTGTAAAGGATTATTATTCACCTGAAGCATTGCGTGAAGAAACTGAAAACGAAGCTAAAATAGCGGCACTTGTAGCTTTAAAGCAATACTTAAAAGATAAAAATAGTGTTAGATTACCTAAACAATAAACTATGGATTCTAAAATAAATAAGTTAAACGAAAAACTTACACAAGCCTATTTAGGTGGCGGACAAAAACGTATTGATAAACAACACAAAAAGAAAAAGTTAACCGCTAGAGAACGTGTTAATTATTTAATGGATGAAAGGTCTTTTGAAGAAATTGGTGTTTTAGTAACCCATAGAACTACCGATTTTGGTATGGAAAAAGAAATTTATTTTGGTGATGGCGTCATAACTGGCTATGGCACTATAAATAATAGATTAGTATATATTTACGCTCAAGATTTTACAGTTTTTGGTGGTGCTTTATCTGAAACTCATGCTGAAAAAATATGCAAAATCATGGATTTGGCAGTAAAAGTTGGCGCACCAATTATTGGGCTTAACGATTCTGGTGGCGCACGTATTCAAGAAGGTGTAAAATCGCTTGGTGGTTATGCAGATATATTTTATAGAAATGTACAAGCCTCTGGAGTTATACCACAAATCTCTGCTATTATGGGACCTTGTGCTGGTGGTGCTGTATACTCACCTGCAATGACAGATTTCACTATGATGGTTGAAAACACTAGTTATATGTTTGTAACTGGTCCAAATGTTGTAAAAACAGTTACCAATGAAGAAGTTACAAGTGAAGAATTAGGTGGTGCTTATACGCATGCATCAAAATCTGGTGTTGCTCATATAACCTCAGCGAATGATATTGAATGCTTAGAAGATTTAAAAGCTCTTTTAAGCTATTTACCACAAAACAATACAGAAGCACCTAAGAAATTAGACTTTAAACTAAATGATGAGATAAGAGATATTTTATCTGATATTGTTCCAGAAAGCCCGAATAAACCTTATGACATGCATCATATTATTTCGGGTATAATTGATAAAGATTCATTTTATGAAATTCATAAAGATTATGCTGAAAATATTATTGTTGGTTTCTCTAGAATTGGCGGACAAAGTGTTGGTATTATTGCAAATCAACCACAATTTTTAGCAGGTGTTTTAGACGTAAATAGTTCTAAAAAAGCAGCGCGTTTTACACGTTTCTGTGATTGCTTTAATATTCCGCTATTGGTATTAGTAGATGTTCCAGGTTTTTTACCAGGAACCGACCAAGAATGGAATGGTATTATTGTACATGGCGCAAAACTATTGTACGCTTTAAGTGAAGCTACCGTGCCTAAAGTTACCGTTATTACTAGAAAAGCATACGGTGGCGCTTACGATGTAATGAATTCTAAACATATTGGAGCAGATTTAAATTTTGCATGGCCAGGAGCAGAAATTGCAGTAATGGGTGCAAAAGGCGCTAGTGAAATTATTTTTAGAAAAGAAATAGCTGCATCTGATGACCCTGTAAAAAAGTTAGCTGAGAAAGAAGCTGAATATGCCAAAAAATTTGCTAATCCTTATAGAGCTGCAAGACGCGGCTTTATTGATGAAATTATTCTACCAAAAAACACAAGACGTAAACTAATAAAAGCTTTTTCTATGCTAGAAAACAAAGAGGTTAATTTACCTAAACGTAAACATGGAAATATTCCGTTATAAACTTAATTATAATTTATGTCCGTTTCAAGCAGTGCAGTCGAGAACAAATAAAACCTGCACTTTCTAATTCAATAAAAAATTCACCGTTTTCAATTGAAAGCATTTCATTTTTTTATATGATTTATTAATAAACCTTAACAGATTTAACTTTGGAAGGAAAACCAGTAATATTTACTGTTCTGGTTGCTCCTTTATTTACTAAATGAGTTGTATAATCACCTTTTGAGGCATCACTTAAAGCGGCACAAGTAATCGTATTATTAGATGTTGTAATAGAAATGCATACAATCTCTTTGGTGTTTCTCCTAATGCTATAAGTTGAAAAAAGAATTGCTTTCACTTGTATTAAAAGATGTTATTTTAAAATCTCGAAAAGCAGTATTCATTTTACTAAATTAATTAAAACTTATAGCTGTTAAACTTTAACAATTTGAGAGTTATACATAAACGACTCTTGCCAACGCTTAAAACGTGCATCAAATTTAGTAGAGAAAACAAGATATTGACATTTTCCAATACTCTCTGGTGTTCTGGTTACTTCGGCAAGATTACGACCTGAAAACAGAAATTCTGCATCTTCAATAATACATAATTGTAGTTCATTTAGGTTTATACCATTTAAATAAAATATTTTATTTAAACGCTTTGGCGTAGCAATAATAATGTCTGTTCCAATATATATATCATCACGTTGAGTATCAATATTATGCTCTTCGTAAGCACAATATACGCGTAAATCGGTTCCTCTTTTAAAACTATTAAATACTTGCTCTAAATTTAAAGCTGCTTGTTTGTCTTTTACAAAAATTAAAGCTCTTGGTGCGTCTTCAAATGCGTATTTTAATTTCTGAATCACACTTATTACCAAACTTGTAGTTTTACCACAACCTTTTGGACCAATAGCAAATAAACTTGCACCTCCTTTTATTTTTGATAAAATCAATTTTTGAAGCGGTAAAGCTGTTTCAAATTTATTGTATTCAATAGTATCTTTAAGTGGTTCAATTAACTTTTTAAATGGCATAAATTATTTTACTTTTAAAAAACAACATCATTTTCTTATCACAAAAATAGACAATAATTAACTTACATTTGCCTAATGCAAAACCCAAATAATAAACCCCAATTCGAATTTATTGCTTTAATGGCAGCTTTAATGTCTCTTGTAGCATTATCTATTGACGCGCTTTTACCAGCTTTACCTGAAATAGGGAAACATTTATCGACAACTAACCCAAATGATAATCAATTACTTATAACCATGATTTTTTTAGGTTTAGGTTTTGGGCAATTACTTTTTGGGCCTTTATCGGATAGTTTTGGAAGAAAACCCATTGTATATATTGGGTTTATCGTTTTTATTATTGCCAGTATTATTTGTGTTACTACTAAAAGCTTTGAAATGATGATTTTAGGGCGCGTATTACAAGGTGTTGGTTTATCGTCTCCTAGAAGTTTAAGTATTTCTATGATTAGAGATTCTTATAGTGGAAATTATATGGCAAAAATCTTATCGATAGTGGTCATGTTTTTTATTTTAATTCCTGTTATAGCTCCAGCTTTAGGTCAGTTTTTACTCCATGTTTTTAATTGGGAATCTATCTTTTATATGAACCTGGTTTTTGGTGTTTTGGTTATGCTTTGGTTTTGGATTAGACAACCTGAAACTTTGGCAAAAAAGAATCGTATAAAGTTTTCTTCTCACTTATTTATTGATGGTGTTAAAGAGTTTTTTAAATATAAAGACGCTGTTGCTTTCACTATTGTTTCTGGATTTATTACAGGCTCGTTTATGGTGTATTTAAGTACATCTCAACAAATTTTTCAAGAGCAGTATGATTTAGCAAATATGTTCCCTTATATTTTTGCAAGTTTAGCTATATCAGTAGGTTTAGCAACTTATTTAAATAGTCAATTTGTAGTTAAATATGGTATGATGCGAATTGCGTATATAGGAATTGTAGCTTATACTATAATTTCTATTTTATATGTTATCCTATTTTGGGATGGAGGAAACCCAAGTATTGGTGTTTTATTGACATTTTTTGGACTACAATTTTTCGCTCTTGGCTTTCTATTTGGAAATTTACGTGCTTTAGCTATGCAACCTTTAGGGCATATAGCTGGAATTGGAGCGGCAATAAATGGGTTTATTTCAACGGTAATGGCGGTTCCTATTGCTAACTATATTGGTAGTTTTGTTTCTACCTCTGTTTTACCTCTTTTTATTGGTTTTTCAATTTTTGGGGTTTTATCGTACTTAACAATTATAATATTGAAAAGAAAGTATTCTACAGTTAGTTAACTAAAGATAGCGTTCTTTAATAATATCTATGTGCCAAATTTCATGACCAATAGTTGAAAACGCAGCAGAACGAGCAGACATAACATTTCCTGAAGCTGTACCTATAAATTTTAAATCTTCATCACATAAACTGTTTAATAAAACAATTGAGTTTTGTCTTACTATTTTGTATTCGCTTAATAATGATTCCATTGATTTTGAATTAGCCTGTGAAGGTTCAATATATACATTTTGATTAAACTCTGCCAAAGCAGTTTTATCATGTCTTGCAATTCTAAAACAACGGTACATAAAAATGCGTTCGGTATCTATAATATGTTGTAATACTTCTTTAGTAGTCCATTTGTCTTCAGCGTATTTATACTCTAATTTTTCAGCAGGAATAGATTGAAAAAACTGTAAAACATTTTGCAAACCTTCATTAAAACCATCTATTAAATTAATCTCTTTTGAAACTTTATTTATATAAGTTTTATAAAAAGGATTTATTTCTGCTTCTTTTAAATCTTTAGTTGTCATAACCCTTTATATTTTTGCTTGATACGTATATAAATTATAATACCTGCCTTCTTTAGCAATTAGCTCATCGTGTGTACCGCGTTCAACAATTTGCCCTCCTTCAATTACTAAAATCTGGTCTGCTTTTCTAATAGTGCTCAAACGGTGAGCAATAACAATTGTGGTTCTATCTTTAATTAATTCTGATAAACTTTTCTGAATTAAGGCTTCACTTTCGGTATCTAAACTTGAAGTAGCTTCATCTAAAATAATAATTTTTGGATTTGCTAAAATGGCTCGTGCTATAGCTAAACGTTGACGTTGTCCTCCAGAAAGCTTCACGCCTCTTTCTCCAATTAAGGTTTCCAAACCATCATCAAATCTATCGGTAAATTCATTTACATAGGCTGCTTTTACAGCATTTTGTAATTCGACTTCGGTAGCATTAGGTCTTGGAAACATTATATTTTCACGAATAGTGCCTTCAAACAAAAATTCATCTTGCAATACCACTCCTAAATATTTTCGATAACTACTTAATTTCACTTGTGATAAATCTTTATTATCAATAGTTACTTTGCCTGATTTTGGTGTTAAAAAAGTAGCTGATAACCCTGCAATGGTACTTTTTCCTGAACCTGAACTACCAACTAAAGCTGTTACAGAACCTGCTGGTGCTTTGAAGCTAATATTATGCAGTATTTTTTTTCCTTCTTCATATGAAAACGAAACATCATCAAATACAATATTTCCTTTTATGCTATTTAACTTAATATTTCTGTTTTTGTCGTCTTCTTCGGCAGTCATATTCATAAGCTCTTCGGTTCTATCTAAACCTGCTAAAGCTTCGGTTAACTGACTTCCAATATTACTCATCTGTACAATAGGTGCAATCATGAAACCAAGTATTAATGTGAAGAATAAAAAATCTCCAGTAGTCATTTCGCTTTGCATCATATAATATCCACCAATACCCATGATACCTGTTGTTGCAACACCAATTAAAAAAGTTGAAGAACTCGTCATTAAAGCTGTAGCTGTTAAACTCTTTTTTACATTTTGATATAATCTATCAACCCCTTTTTCAAAAACAAGACTTTCTTGCGCTTCTGCATTAAAGGCTTTTATTACACGAACACCTGCTAAAGTTTCTGTAAGCCGCCCTGTAACTTCGGCATTAATTTTTCCTCTGGCTCTAAAAATTGGACGAATGTATTTAAAAGCTCTTAGCGCTATGTACCCGAATATAGAAAGCGGAACAAATACAAAAAGGGTCATCCAAGGATTGATTTTTATTAAAATAATTAAGGATATAATAGCCGTAAATGAACCTCCTACTAATTGTACTAAACCTGTGCCTATAAGGTTTCTAACACCCTCAACATCTGTCATAATTCGTGATACTAATGCACCAGACTTCGTGTTATCGAAAAAACTAATGGGTAACGACAATACCTTTTTCTGAACTTTTGCTCGTAACTCACTTATTAAATATTGCGCTTGTACACTTAATATTCTCGTCAATAAAAAAGAGGTCGCAGCTTGTATAGTTATTGCAGCTATTACAATGCCTATTAAATTATACAATTGTGTATAATCTTTATTTGGCACCACATCATCTAGCAAAATTTTACTCTGCCAGGGCAAAACTAAACCAGACAAACTCCTGATAATAATTAAAATTAAACCAATAAACACCATCTTTCGCTTAGGCCAAATAATGGTTTTAAAGGCTTGCACCATGGTTACTTTTGGCTTTGTTTTACTTTTATCTTTTGAAGACTCTTTTAAATGTTGCATAAATTGCATTATTTGAATATAGATATTAAAGTCAATAAATATACCACAACTCATGGTTATGACATATTTACTTATTAATAATAAATATTAAAAAAAGCTAGTATTAAAGCACATTATTCATAATATCCTGCACAACTTCTGGATTTAACAATGTACTTGTATCTCCTAAATTACTTGTATCTTTATGAGCGATTTTACGAAGTATACGGCGCATAATTTTTCCAGAACGTGTTTTTGGTAAACCTTGTGTAAATTGAATTTTATCCAATTTTGCAATCGGACCAATATGTTCTGTTATAATTTGATTAATCTCTTTTCGAAGATTATCATGGTTTCTAGTTTCTCCTGTATCTTTTAAAATAACATAACCATATAAAGCGTTTCCTTTTACATCGTGTGGAAAACCTACAATAGCAGATTCTGCAACTGCTGGATGTTCATTTACGGCGTCTTCAATGGGTGCTGTTCCTAAATTATGCCCAGATACTATAATAACATCATCTACTCTACCTGTAATTCTATAATATCCAACTTCATCCCGTAATGCGCCATCACCTGTAAAATACATATTTTCATACGTAGAAAAATAGGTATCTTTATAACGTTGGTGATTTCCCCAAATGGTTCTCGCTATACTTGGCCATGGAAATTTCATACACAATCGTCCATCAACTTGATTCCCTTTTAATTCCTGTCCGTTTTCATCCATTAATGCTGGTTGAATTCCTATAAATGGTAGTGTTGCATACGTTGGTTTTGTTGGTGTTACAAACGGTATTGGAGTAATCATTATGCCTCCTGTTTCTGTTTGCCACCAAGTATCAACAATTGGACTTTTCTTTTTTCCAATATTATCATTGTACCAATGCCACGCTTCTTCATTTATGGGTTCACCTACCGAACCTAGTACTTTTAAAGATGATAAATCGTGTTTTTCTACCAATTCTAATCCTTGTTTTGCCAATGCTCTAATTGCTGTTGGTGCAGTATAAAACTGATTTACTTTGTGCTTTTCAATAATCTCCCAAAAACGTCCAAAATCTGGATAACTTGGTATGCCTTCAAACATAACCGTTGTTGCTCCATTCGCTAATGGACCATAAACAATATAACTATGTCCTGTAATCCAACCTATATCAGCAGTACACCAATACACATCGTTTTCTTTATATTGAAATACATTTTTAAACGTGTAGGCTGTATATACCATATAACCAGCAGTAGTGTGCACCATACCTTTTGGTTTTCCAGTAGAACCTGAAGTATATAAAATGAATAATGAGTCTTCTGCATCCATTATTTCTGCTTCACAACTTGTTGATGCTTCATCTAAAAGCGGTTGTAACCATTGGTCTCGCCCAGATTTCATTTGAATATCTGTATTAATTCGCTTTGCGACTAAAACTGTTTCTACACCATCACAATCATTTAACGCTTCATCTACAATGC
>Ga0256845_1001104_pt1 | contig 22786 bp, 22 predicted proteins | sample RiftiametaG_FD_189101 | JGI IMG/M metagenome (GOLD analysis project Ga0256845, IMG submission 189101) | Tube worm associated microbial communities from hydrothermal vent at the East Pacific Rise, Pacific Ocean - Riftia | ecosystem: Host-associated > Annelida > Integument > Unclassified ... | reverse complement strand
CTCATTAGTACCTCATTCTTTGGTCGGAATTTTGGTCTAATTGTATAACAACTAGACTTTTATTTCGATTTTTTAAATGTTGCACTTATGACTTGAATTTACAAGTTATATAGTCTAAGTATTTTAAAGAAGATAATAATTGATTTTATATGCCATTTATGGCATAATTACAAAAAGGATTTTCAATGACAAAACAAGAATTAATCAAAAAAATAAACCATAGAAAAAACCAAATAGGTATCAGTATTGAAAATCTTGCAAAACTAAGTAAACTTGGTATTAGAACAGTAAATAGATTTTTTGCAGGTGAAGATGTGAAACTAAGTACCGTAGAAAGCTTAACAAACTTACTAGGACTAGATTTTGCAGGGAATGAAGTTATGCCTTTAAAAGAGTTAGAAAAACAAAGAGCAAAAGATAAAGCACTATTTATGGCTTCATTAGTACAAAGTACATCAGCACTAGAAGTTCAAGGATTAGAGCAAGACTCTCTAAATAAAATCATATCAAAATTTGAAAAACAGTTTTTACAAGGTGAGTATAAAAATAGATTGTGGGTAGCATAATGATAGATAGTACAAAATCTATAGATAATGCTACACCACTTGATGATATATCAGGACTAAAACTACCAAAATCAAAATCATACTCCTTAAAAGATGTATATATAAAAGAGGCTGAAAATATAGCAGATGCTACTCTAAAATACCTTTCAGCTACTCCAACTAAAAAAGAAGCTCCATTCTCATTTGAATGGTTACTACAACTTCATGAAGAGATGTTTGGTAATGTTTGGGATTGGGCAGGTAAACTAAGACAAGTAGAACTCTCTATTGGTATAAAAGCCTATCTAGTTCCAACTGAACTAAAAAAACTTAGTGATGATATAACCTATTGGGATAAGAAAAAAGTGTTTGATGTTTATGAAACTGCCTCAAGATTACACCATAGAGCTGTACAAATACACCCTTTTAAAAATGGTAATGGTAGATGGAGTAGAATGTTAGCCAATATATATCTAAGACAACATGGACTTATGCCTGTAAAATGGCAAGAAGATCTGCTTTCAAAAGAGAATCCTAAAAGAGATGAGTATATACAAGCTTTGAAAAAGGCTGATAGAAGTGATTATAAAGATTTGATTGCTATGCATAGGGTTACATATTAAACGACATAACCGACTTAATGAAAAATTTGGGCTCCTAAAACATTCATAAAACTTCGCTATAGTGGTAGTAAACAAAGGTTTATTTACAAATGGTTATAAAAAACTTCAAAAACATGTCCAAACTGTCAATCTAAAAACACTATTTCCAAAGGTTCAAGAAGAGGAATTAAGAGATACTTTTGTAATGAATGTGATAGTTGGTTTAGTTCAAAAAGAAGACCAAAAAACTTACAAGAAATCATCTTTAAAAAGTATGTTTATCGAAGACAGATTCTAAAAGATTTAGCAGATGATTATAATCATAGTATTCCTTGGATTAGGAAACAAATATTTTGTAAATTCAAGTCATAAGTGCAACATTTAAAAAAATCGAAATAAAAGTCTAGTTGTTATACAATTAGACCAAAATTCCGACCAAAGAATGAGGTACTAATGAGAAAAGATAAACTTGGTACTTTAGTATTCAAAGATATTTTATCAAAAGAGGTTCTTATATGGAAACATGTTCAAAATGAAGTAACAAAAGACTATAAACAACTACTTCAAACATTATTAGACTTGGGTTATGAGATTAAAGCTATCATAATTGATGGGAAGAGAGGCTTATATAAGGCTTTTAAAGATTATCCAATACAAATGTGTCACTTTCATCAGAAAAAAGTAATACAGAGATATATTACAATGCACCCAAAGTTAGAAGCTGGTAAAGATCTTCAAAAAATTATGTACAACCTAACATCAACAACTCAAACTATTTTTACTAAAAAACTTAATGAGTGGTACGACAAACATAAGGACTTCTTAGCCAAAAAAACCATGAATCCTGACACATCAAAAGAATCATTTACCCATCAAAAATTAGTATCTGCATATAAAAGTTTAAGAACAAATTTACCTTATCTTTTTACTTACAAAAATGAAAAAAATATCAAAATTCACAACACTACAAATGCTATAGATGGAGGAGTTTTTTCTCCTATGAAAAAGTTACTAAAAGTACACAATGGATTTAATAAAAGTTTGAAGCTAAAAATGGTTGATAATTATTTGGTAAGTTATAAGAAAAAATGATTATTTAGGAGCCCAAATTTTTCATTAAGCCGCATTTGTAAATAAACCTTTGTTTACTCCTAATATAGCATAGTTTGAGAGGTGTTTTACGCACCCATATTTTTAATTAAGTCTAGTTTCTCGTAACTCTTCATAACCTGTGGAGAGCAATTTTTAATCTTTTTTGGGTTATGCAAGAAGTATAATGAAAATCCTTTTTATTTTTCCTTTGCTATTATTCTTTTTATATTTGCTATTCTATTATCATCTGCTGGATGAGTTGACATGAATTCTATTGGTTCAGCACCATTTTTTTTAGCTTTCATATTTTTCCAAAAATTCACTGCTTCGGCAGTATTGTATCCTGCCTTTTTCATTAGATATATTCCTATCTCATCTGCTTCATACTCAAAACTGCGACTATATGGCAACATAACCCCATACTGTGTTCCCAATCCAAAAGCTAAATCAAAAGCTTTATTCCCGCTCAAACCTGAAACTTCACCAACAGCAACTTTGCCTAAACTAGCTATCTGTCCCATGCTCATACGCTCTGCTCCATGACGGGCAAGTGCATGGGCTATCTCATGACTCATAACTGTTGCAAGCTGATCTTCATTTTTAGCAGCTTTAAATATACCTTCATAAATGAATACTTTTCCACCAGGAAGACAAAAAGCATTTAGAACATCTTTTTTAATAACATGAAATTCCCATTTATAGTTCGTATTGGCTACTTTTGCTAGCCTATACCCTACTCTTCTAACCATTTTTATCTTTTTTTTATCTCTACTTAATTTTTCTTTTTTTAGTATATCACGTGATGCTGTTACACCCATACTCATCTCTTCATCATATGAATATAACACTAATTGACTTCTATCTGTATATGGTGTTTTTTGACAACCAATTAAAACAAACAACCCAATAAACAATGTATAGACTAGTTTTTTCATAAATTCCTCCTATTTTGCTTCTATTTTATCTTAAAAAAGATATAATCTTCCAAAAACTATGAGGTAAGATTCTATGGGAAGAGCGTTTGAATACAGAAAAGCATCAAAGATGAAAAGATGGGGAGCGATGTCAAGAATATTTCCTAGACTTGGTCGCTCTATCACTATGGCAGCTAAAGAGGGTGGAATTGATCCCGATAGCAATGCAAAACTTCGTACTGCGATATTAAATGCAAAAGCTGAAAACATGCCAAAAGACAATATTGATGCAGCTATAAAAAGAGCCAATTCAAAAGACTTGGCAGATATGAAAGAGGTAAATTATGAAGGGAAAGGTGTTCATGGTGCTCTTATATTTGTTGAAACAGCAACTAATAATGCTACAAGAACCGTAGCAAATGTAAAAAACCACTTTAAAAAAGGTGGTGGCGAGATGCTAAATAATGGCTCTTTAGAGTTTATGTTCTCTAGAAAAGCAGTATTTGAGTTTGAAAAAACAGACGATATGGACTTAGAAGAGCTTGAACTTGAACTTATAGATGCTGGTCTTGAAGAGATAGAAGAGGAAGATGGTATAGTTTTAGTTACTGCAGAATTTACTGATTTTGGTTCTTTGTCTCACGCTTTTGAAGAACTTAAAATTGAAATGAAAACAGCAACACTAAAAAGATTTGCAAACACTCCCATAAAGCTTAGCGAAGAACAGATAAGTGATATCTCAAACCTCATAGAACGCATTGAAAATGATGATGACGTTCAAGCAGTTTATACAAACTTTAGCTAAATATGCTCTTTACATGTAGAGTAAAAACTCTACATGTAATACCTACCTAATTTGAAACACTCCAATCTCTCTATTTTTATATACCTTTTTATGTTCATCTATTAAACCATGCATTGCAATATAAATGCCTATTTTTGTGTTTGCAAGTAGGTATCCAAGTGACATAGATAGATTAGCATTAGCTTCTACACTATCTATACTATATGGGACCATAGCTCCTGTTAAAAGTACCGTTTTATCTGTTATCTCTTTCTCTAAAAAATTAGCAGTTTTCTCCATAGTATCTGTTCCATGAATAATAAGGATTTTATCTTCTGAAGACTCTTGGATAATACCAACTAAAGTCTCTCGATCAAAATCTAGCATATCTAAACTATCTTTATGAATAACATTTTTAATCTCGTATTTTAAATTGTAAAAATATGTCAATATATTTTCTAAAGCAATAGAATCTTTTGGAACTTCTAAATCACCTTTTAAAGGGTTATATCTCTTGTTAAAAGTACCGCCTGTGTTAATAATAAGCATCTGTATTCTCCTTACATGTAGAAAATATTATACTCTCTACATATAAGGTATTTTATCTATTTATTGATTTTATTTTTATTAACTTCATCAATAATTTGAATAGATAATTTTTCTAGTTTTGATGATACTTCACTTGTCTTACTAGTCGCAACAGAATTTTCATGAATCATATCTTTTAAAACTCCTATCTCTTCATTAACATGCTCAATTCCCTTAGCTGATTCATCTATATCACTTCCAGCATCTGTTATAGATTGGACAAGAACATTTATGGTTGCATCTATCTCACCAAGACTCTTTTGAGTCTTCTCTGCAAGTTTTCTAACCTCATCGGCAACAACTGCAAAACCACGTCCATGCTCTCCGGCACGAGCAGCTTCAATCGCAGCATTTAGAGCAAGTAAATTAGTCTGATCAGCAATATCTCCTATGATAGAGATAACAGATTTTATCTCTTGTGATTGAGAAACTATTTCCCTTGTTCTCTTTGAAAGAGCATTTATAGAAATACTCATCTGATCCATTGTTATTGAAGTCTCTACAATTGAATTATTTTGTTTTGAAGCAGAATTATTTAACATCTCAATTGTTTGACCGAGATGCTTAGAATCTTCTCCTAAGATACTTGCATCTCGTAGATTTAATTTCAATCTTGAATTAATATCATCTCCTAGTTTATTTACAAGCATTTCCAACTCACCACTAGCATCTTTTATTCGTTCTCTATAGTCCATAGAGCTAAACTGGTTGACTACTCTCATTATTTCATTGATATCTTTACCAATAATACTTTGAAGTGTATCAAACATCTCATTTAACACAGATTTTAACTCATTGAGCTGAGGATTATTAGCTTCATGTGTAATTCTTTCTGTTAATACTCCATCTTTAACATCTTTTGCCAAGTATGTTGTTGCCACAATAAGCTCTTCATCTTGTCTTTGACCATCCTTAATACTCTCAATATAGCTATTGAAATTTTTAGCTATATTTCCTATCTCATCATTCTCTTCTTCATCAAGTGTATCTGCATGTCCATGAGAAAGAGCAACAACTCCATTATTTAGTTTTTTAAGCCTACTGCTAAGTCTTTTTATAAAAAACAACGTCACAATTATAATAACAAAAGCGGTAAGCACAAAAGCTATTATAAACTCAAGTGTCATCATATTTATACTTGAAGTCTGCTCACTACTATCTATAGTCACTGAAAGAACCCCTGCACTCTCACCCTTTTTCCAATGAGTATGGCACTTTACACAATCATTTTCAACAGGAATTTTATATAGATAACTAGTTAACTCATCATGCTCAATTTTTGCATGTCCAATAGCATTGAATTTTAATTTTTCTGGTAAAATAAAATGACATTTTGAACAGTCTTCATTGCCTTTGGCTTTTTGCTTTGCAACATGTTTTTTTACTTTTTTTGTATCTTCTAAATCTTTTAAAAACCAGTCATCTCTTATATACATTCCATTTGTTTCATTATATAATTTTATATTTGGATTTTTAAAATCTCCATTTTCTTCATGAACAAATGGTTTGCCAACTGTTACTTCACCTGATTTATATAGTTTTAACCCTTCTCTATCATATAATGCACTCTCAATAACACCTTTAAGGCTTTTTGTATGGTTAAGTACATTTTGAAATGTCTTTCTCTGTCCTTTTGCAATTGAATCACGAGAGCTATGTACAAAACTCTCTAAAAGAGCATGTCCATTTGACTGGATAGTCTCTTGCAATTTTGATGATTGAAGATAATATATGGTTGATACAGATATAACTGAAATTATAACGATAATCACAAAGATTGGAAATGCTGTTTTAAATGCTATTGAGCGAAAACCTTTCATGATTACTCCTCTCTTATGAAATTATTTTAAAATTTTTGATAATACGTTTATCGTCAGATGTACGTAACATAATTTGCCTTGGGAAATTTTCACTAGCACACCCTATACAAGGGTGCCCTGCTCTTATACAGATATTGGTATTATCATTATGCCCACTTATAACACAATCATTTTTAGTCACAATACCCTGACAACCAAGCTTAAACAGACAACCATCATCACCTATCTTCTTTGCAAAATTATTTTCTTGATAATCAGAATAGTATATACATCTCTCATGAATAGTATGCGAATAAAATCTTTTTGGTCGACCTTGCTTATCTAGTGGCGGTAATTTTTTTGTCTTTAAAAAGTAAAAAAGAACATACAAAAGATGCTCTGGTTTTAAAGGACAATTTGGAAGATTGATTACTGGTTTCTTTATACCCTTATACTCTAAATACTCTCCTAGTGGTTTAGTTCCAGTTACCATGCCTTCCATGGCAGTAATTCCACCAAAACTAGCACACGTTCCAGCCCCAATACAAGCTAATGAATTTGAAGCCAATTTATCTACCCAGTATGTCATTGGCTTATGCCCAACCATACACGCATGAGGCATACCCACAGGAATAGAACCTTCAAATACAAACAGAAAGTTTTTATACTCTTGTGCTCTCTCAAGTATATCTATTACTTGATGACCTGTAGCCAATGATACATCTGGGTGAAAGATTATATTTGTATATTGAGTCAAAATATCAACCAAAGGAACACCCTCTATGTTTAAAAATGAGGTAGAGCAACCCGAACATGAAGTTCCATGCATCCAGATTAAATCTGGCTTCTCTATCTCGCCATTGTCGATTGCTAACAAATCTTCAAAACTAAGAAAACTTGATGCTCCAACAGCAACAACAACTTTATATATCTGCTTTAAAGCTTCTCTTCTAGTCATCATTACTCCTTAATGTACAGAACAAGCCATGCAAGGATCAGTTGACCTTACAATTCTTGCTAACTCTATTGGATTACTCTCATCTGCCACTTTAGTACCAATTAACATATGCTCAACCGCACCATCTCTGTTTTTACCATCTTTTGGTGAGATATTCCATGTAGTTGGAACTATCATCTCATAGTTCTTTATAAGCCCTTTTTCATCAGTCTCTATCCAATGACCCAAAGCTCCTCTTGTTGCTTCTGTAAGACCCATACCAACTGCATTTCTTGGTACTTCTTGTTCTATAAAACCTAACTCTTCAGGAAGAACAAGATTTAGATCACTTTCAAGTTTGTCTATTGTTATAACCGCACCTAAAACTTTACAAAGGTGTCTTCCCATAACAGAGTCATACTCATTGATTGTTACTCCTAACTCTGCATTAATAGAATCAACTAGTTTGTTAAGTTTTTGATTTTTTCCACTTTTGTATGTATTGACTATTACCGCTGCTGGTCCAACTTCTACTACTTTATCTCTATATCTTGGTGCTTTTGCCCAACTGTACTTTCCATTAGGTTTTTCAACCTCTTTTTCAAACTCTTCAAGGTCAATAGGTGCAATAGAGTTTAACTCTAAAGGTTTATAAGCACTTGTTGAACTTCCTTTGTAGTAAGAGTATTTTTGATACTCTGCTATGCCAGATGTATCTAAACTCTCAAATACTCCATCAATTGTAGAACCACCAACAAAAACATGATTTTTTCCATCATAATCAGGTAAATAGTTATAACTCAACAAGTCACCCGTTCCTTTACCTATGTAAAAATACTCACTAAAAGTTTGTGCTACTGCTTTTACATCGGGAAGATATGAATGAAGTATAAACTGTTTTGCTTGTTTTAAAAGTGTCTCATACTTCACTAGCCTCTCAATTGTAGGTCTAGTTGTTACACCACCAGCTTCAATAGCAACTGGGTGAGGTGATTTTCCACCAAAAAGTGCAACCATTTTATGAATCTCTGCCATAATAGGAATAGCGTCCAAATAGTGCTTTATAGCTCCTATATTTAACTCTATATCAGCTGCATATGCTGCTTTGTATCTTGGTAAGAATGGAGCAACTGGAAAAATTTTTCCACTTTTAAGTTCAGTCTCTACCCAAGCTTTCAAACCAAGTAGTGCCACATCTTTACCTTGATATTTTAAAATAGCTGTTATATCTATAAAATCTAGTGCACTTAGTATATAAAAATGTAGTATATAATCTTGAAGATGATAAGCACCAACTGTCAAGTTTCTAAGAAGTTGTCCATTTCTATTTATCTTCAGTCCCATCGCATCTTCAAGAGCAATAGCAGCTGCTTCAGCGTGAGCATAAGGACACACACCACAAACTCTTTGAGTAACTTGAGTAGCTACTCTCGCATCATAACCTATGAGAGCTTTTTCAATCCCTCTGTACATATCTGCCGTACATTTTGCATCTGTTACTACTCCATCTTTCAAGATAGTCTCGAATTTAAGATGTCCTTCAATCCTTGTTAAAGGATCAACAATTACTTTTGACATCACTTATCCTTTTTTAGATAAACATAGTGAATAATTTAGTATGATAAAATCAATCTACTTACCCATATGTGTTTTATCATCATTATATCAATAATGATCATTTTAAAACTGAATTATCATTCATATTTATATTATACCTTTATTTCTTCATTATTGGTAAATATTTTTTTACTTATTTATATTAATATAATTATTAAAGTATTTTTTATGTATACTTTTTTCTTTAAAAAGGCGATATAATGGATATATTTCAAATAATAGGTTTTATAGGTATGCTATTTATAGTGTATGCTTATTTTTTACTCCAAACTCGTAAAGTGCAACACAATTCTCTTAAATTTCAGATTTTCAATCTAATTGGGGCTATTTTACTTATAATATCACTATTAGTTCACTTTAATCTTGGTTCGTTTTTGATAGAGATTTTTTGGATTATAATTACGATATATGGGATAATTAAAAATAGAGTAAAAAAGGCATAGTATTTTTACTATGCCTTTTAATTTTTAGTTGTTAACTAAATGTTGAATTTGTTCAACAATTGAAGGATCTTCAAGAGTTGAAGTATCTTGAGTTATCTCTTCACCTTTTGCAATTGAGCGAAGGATTCTTCTCATAATTTTACCACTTCTTGTTTTTGGAAGACCTGGAACAAAACGGATAGCATCAAGCTTAGCAATGTTACCAATCTCTTTCGTAATCAGTTTGTTAAGTTCTTGAATCATCTCTATCTCTTCACCTATGGTATCTTCACCCTTGATAACGATATAAGCAAATATACCCTCACCTTTTATAGGGTCGGGACATCCAACAACTGCAACTTCAGCCACATTTCCATGATGGCCAAGTACCGCTTCAATCTCAGCAGTTCCTAGTCTATGTCCAGAAACATTGATTACGTCATCTGTACGACCTGTTATGATGATGTATCCATCATCATCATACATTGCTCCATCGCCAGAAAAATAGACTGGCTTTCCATCTTTTTTACAATCTCCAAAATATGACTTAACAAATCTATCTGGATCTCCCCATATAGTTCGTATCATTGATGGCCAAGGCTTAGTAATACACAAGAAACCTTTTTCTCCTTTTGGAGTTGGGTTGCCATTTTCATCTATAATTTCTGCCATAATTCCAGGTAATGGAAAAGTTGCACTTCCAGGTTTTATTGGAGTAGCACCAGGAAGTGGAGTAATCATATGTCCACCAGTCTCAGTTTGCCACCAAGTATCAACAATAGGACATTTTCCTCCACCAATTTCATTATAGTACCACATCCAAGCATCTGGATTTATTGGTTCTCCAACAGTTCCAAGAACCTTAAGAGAGCTTAAGTCATGTTTCTTAGGCTCATCACTACCAAGTTTATGAAGTAATCTTATAGCTGTTGGAGCTGTATAAAACTGATTTACACGATGCTCTTCAATCATCTTCCACCAACGTCCAACATCAGGATAAGTAGGAACACCCTCATACATGATTGTCGTTGCACCCATGGCAAGTGGTCCATAAACTATGTAAGTATGTCCTGTAATCCAACCAACATCAGCAGTACACCAAAAAGTATCATTCTCTTTTACATCAAAAACATTTTCCATTGTGTACTGAGCCCATAAAATGTACCCTGCACTTGAATGCTGAACACCTTTTGGTTTTCCTGTACTTCCTGAAGTATATAACAAGAAAAGTGGATCTTCTGCATCCATTGGCTCAGGGTCACAGTGCTGCGACTCATTCATAATCATTTCATTATAAACATAATCACGCCCAGGAACGTAGTCTATGTCTTCAAAGTTTCTCTGAACTATAAGTACTTTTTTACAACACTCACAACCCTCTTTTAGAGCTTCATCAACAACTGGTTTTAGCATATATGGCTTACCACGTCTATAAGCTCCATCCGCGGTTATAACAAGCTTTGCATCAGCATCTTGAACTCTATCTCTAAGAGCATCCGCAGAAAATCCACCAAAAACGATAGAGTGGACAGCGCCTATTTTTGCACAAGCAAGCATAGCAAATGCAGCTTCTGGAATCATAGGCATATAAAGGACAACTCTATCACCTTTTTTAATATCAAACTTGTTTTTCATCAAGTTTGCTAATCTATTTACTCTATAATAAAGCTGTAGGTAAGTGATGATTCTTTTACTTCCATCTTCACCTTCCCAAATAATAGCAGCTTTATTTTTTCTTGTTTTTAAGTGACGACCTAAACACTGATGTGTAACATTAAGCTTACCACCACCAAACCACTTGTAAAATGGTGCATTACTTTCATCTAAGACAGTATCATAAGGCTCAAACCAATCGATTTTTTCTTTTGCCATTTTATCCCAATAGCCTTCAAAATCTTCCTCTGCTTGCAAGCTTAACTCTTTAAACTCACACATATTTTTTATTCTAGCATCTTTGCTAAATTCTCTGTTTGGTTCAAAAACCTGTGACATGTTCATCCCTCTCTTTCAATTTGATTTATATTAATGACTAGTTGCGCCCTCAGCGCCTATACCCGTTTGACTTCTAACGTATTGGTCTTCAAAAGCTTCTATCTCTTTTTTTGCATTTCCACTTTTATCTGTTATAGAAAAGAACCAGATGCCAACAAAAGCAACAGTTACTGAAAATAGTGCTGGGTATTTGTATGGGAAAATTGCAGCTTCTTCATCTCCATTTATAATCTGTCCCCATACAATTGGTCCCAATATAACAAGTATTACTGCGGTAGAAAGACCAAGAGTTCCACCTATCACAGCACCTCTAGTTGTCAGTTTTTTCCAGTACATCGATAAAAATAGAATTGGAAAATTTGCAGATGCCGCAATTGCAAAAGCAAGACCTACCATAAATGCTATATTTTGATTTTCAAATGCAATTCCCAAGATAATAGCTAATACTCCTAAGCCTATAGTAGAATACTTTGAAACTCTCATTTCTACTATCTCATCTGCTTTACCTTTTGCAAATACATTTGCGTACAAATCATGACTGATTGCACTTGCCCCTGCAAGAGTAAGACCAGAAACAACTGCTAAGATTGTTGCAAAAGCGACTGCTGAGATAAATCCTAAGAAAAGATCTCCGCCTACTGCATGACTGAGATGAATCGCAGCCATATTATTGCCACCAAAAAGCGTACCTTTTGCAATGTCTAAGTACTCTGTATTTTGAGATACCAAAACGATAGCTCCAAAACCAATAATAAAAGTCAATATATAAAAGTACCCGATAAATCCCGTCGCATAAAAAACAGATTTTCTAGCTTCTTTTGCATCACTCACAGTAAAAAATCTCATAAGAACATGAGGAAGACCAGCCGTACCAAACATCAAAGCAATTCCAAGACTTATTGCACTAACAGGGTCACTAACAAGTCCACCAGGACTCATAATATCAATTGTACCTTTTATATCTACTGCATTTTGAAAGAGCGTTTCAAAACTAAATCCCATCTTACTCATAATCATAAGTGCTAAAAATGATGCTCCTGAAAGTAGTAAGATAGCTTTTATAATTTGAACCCAAGTAGTTGCAAGCATACCACCAAAAGTAACTAAAACTATAATCATAACACCAACTAAAATAACTGCAAACTCATAAGGAAGACCAAAAAGAACTTGTATAAGCTTTCCAGAACCCACCATTTGAGCAATCAGATATAAAAGCACCGTGGCAATTGAGCCAAATGCAGCTAGAGTTCGTATAGGGGCTTGTCTAAGCCTGTAAGATGCAACATCTGCAAAGGTATATTTTCCAAGATTTCTTAACTGCTCTGCTATTAAAAACAAAATTATAGGCCAACCGACTAAAAATCCGATAGAGTATATAAGTCCATCAAATCCTTTCAGATAAACCAAACCAGATATTCCTAGAAACGAAGCCGCTGACATATAATCTCCAGCTATTGCTAGACCATTTTGAAAACCTGTAATTCCACCACCAGCTGTATAAAAATCTTTTGCTGTTTTTGTTCTTCTTGCAGCCCAATAAGTAATGCCAAGCGTTGCAAGAACAAAGATCAAAAACATAATAATAGCAGGGATGTTTAACTCTCTTTGACCACTAACTTCAACTGTACCACTTGCTAAAAGTGAGTTTATAGATAAAAATATAAATAGTAAAATTCTCACGACTCATACCTTATATCATCTTTTATTTCATTAGTTAACTTATCAAATTCGTTATTTGCTCTTATTGTATAAATGCCTGTAAGTATAAAAGATAAAAATATGATTGCAAGACCTACTGGCATACCAATAGTTGTAACACCATCACCAATTGGCTTTCCAAATGTTTCTGGACTAAATGCAATAATCATTATAAAAGTATAGTATACAACCAACATAGTAATAGATAATTTCCATGCAAAGCCACTTCTTTTTTTAACCAGCTCTTTAAATTTTGGATTATTTCTAACCCTTTCATAAATCTCTTGATTCACTAAACTCTCCTTTCTTAATTAACAACAGCGACATAATTTTAATATACTTGCATAGCATTAACGTAGCATGTACTCATAATGTCCTAAAACTACACAGTTTTTTTTATTTATGAGAAAATTTGTAGCAATATTATAGTTTTTATAGTGAAAAATATTTATCTATCTTGTAACCTACCCCTTTTATGTTTGAAATAAAGTCTTCTTTAAGCGATTTTCTAAAACGACTTATCTCTGCTCTTATGGTTGCATTATCTACTGGCTCGCTATTCCAAACATAACTTCTAAATTTTTCAAAGTCAACTATAACTCCAATATTTTCACAAAGAAGCGTTAAAATTTGTAGTTGCTTCTTTGTAAGTGTTTGTGAACTATTGTTATAAAATAATACTTTTTCATCTTTTGAAAAGTAGTATTTTTTACTCAATAGCATGTGTGAAGAACTTTTTATCTCTTGCTCTTTTTTTACTCTTACGATACGAATTCCAAGCTCTTTTAGATGAAATGGTTTTTTTAGATAATCACAGGCACCCAAATCAAAAGCACTACTTATATCTTCTATATCTAAGTTTGCACTTATGAATATAGTTGGTGTTATTATTTCTAAGATATTTAGCTTTTTTAAAAGCTCTAAACCATTTAGTTTAGGAACATTTATATCTAAAAGTAATAAATCAAAAGTTTCATTTTTTAAAACTTCTAAAACTTCTGCTCCATTATTAAAACCAACAACTTGATGACTTGAAGCCTCAAGATACTCTTCTATAGAAGTTCTTAACATAAACTCATCTTCTAACAGCAAAATTTTCATAAAACCATCCTGCTACACTCAAAAAAGTATTTAAAAACTGTTTTTTCACCATCTGACTTTACTTCTACATGAACATTATTGTTATCACATATCTCTTTTACTATGTTTAGTCCCAAACCAAAACCACCTCTTGCATTGTCTTCACGATAATATCTGCTAAATATATTTTGATTATCAATTATCTTCTCTCCACTGTTTTGTACTTCAAAAACGGTACACTTATCATCTCTATAGAGCCTTACATGTACATCTTGATTTATATAACTATACTTTATGGCATTTGAGATGTTATTATCGCAAAGGCGTTGAAGCTCAAACTCATTAAACAAAACAAATATCTCACTATCGACTTCGCTCTTTATCTTTAGCTTATTACCAATAGCAACATCAGAAAAATACTCCACTCTATCATTGACAAAGTCTGTAAAATTGACCATATCTACTCTACTATCTTCTTTCTCTTTTTTTACAATAAAACTCAAATCTCCATAAATGTTTTCTAAAACTTTTACAGCAGCTTCTATCTTTATAAGGTAAGGATTTCTCTCAAATTTTAGATTATATAAATCTATATTCATAAGAATTATAGAAAGCGGTGTGTTTATCTCATGAACTGCATTTTTCAAAAACTTATCTTGATATGCTAAAAGTTCACTCGCGTAAGAGACAGACTCTTGAAGCTCTTTTGTCTTCTCTTGTACTAAACTCTCAAGATTTAGGTTCATATCTTCTAATGCGCTCTTTTTCTCTTTAAGTTTTAAAAGCATATAATTTGCATGAGATGTAATCTCTCTAAACTCTTGAAATTTTATTTTTTTTCTATCTATAGATGTGTAACTTTTTGAAGCATTTTTTAGCGAGCTTACTATGAACTTTATCTCTTTACTTAATTTATCAGTTATATATCTATATTTCAGTATACTAGCAAGATATAAAAACAGAGTTAATGTGATGATTTTTAGCATAAAACCTGTGATTTTATTTCTATGTTTTTCTGTTTTTTGGGCAAGGACGAGATCTTTTTCTCCTATGCTCATCCCACTTCCTATAATCCATCCTAACTTTTTAAACTCTCTAATAAACGCTAAATTTTCAATACTTTCATCATTTATATTCATTTCAAAAGTTAAAAAACTTCCACCTTTTTTTGATGCTTCAAACAATTTATTTATGATAACTACATCATCTTTAAAACTTTTTGATTTATAGATAACATCTCTATTTTTATCATAAATAAATAGATATCCACCTGTGTTTGAATCATCTAAAACTACACTTATCTCTTTAGCAATCTCATATCTTTTTATATTTGGTTCTTCATTTTGTAATTCATCACAACGGTACTCTATAAGTCTATAGAGCCTTGAGGTCTGCTCTACTGCCCTTCTTTTTTGATTTTTTAAATAATTGATTTCTGTTGTAACAATATCTTTCTTAAACTCTCTATACTCATTAAATATGATTACAAATGCAGAAGTAGCTGCAAAGATACCAGCAAATAAAATTGCAATAATATTGATTTGATTTATACTATGTTGTTTCCAAATTTTAAACATAATAGATTATAGTATAATTATGCTTTACATGTAAGGATAAAAATGGGCATAAGAGTTCCAGCAGAGTGGGAAAAACAAAAATCTATCATGATAGTATTTCCAACCACACAAAAAGATTGGCAACACTCCATAGATGAGATACAAGAAAGCTATATAAATTTCATTAAAACTATAGCAAGATTTCAAAATTGTATAGTAATTTGTGACACTCCTGAACTTTTAAAAAGTTTTCTTAAATCATTTCACAATATAGAAGTCCATTGCATTCAAACAGATGATACTTGGATAAGAGATTTTGGAGCAATTGACGTTTTCATAGATGGTACTTTAAAATCATATAATTTTACTTTCAACGCATGGGGAGATAAGTTTGAATGCTCTAAAGATAATAGATTCAATAAAACTTTTTTTCAAAAAAACATTCTAAATATTGATTTTGTTCTTGAAGGTGGAAGCATAGATAGCAATGGTGAAGGAGTTATGATAACAACTAAAAACTGTATATTCAATGAAAACAGAAACTCTACATGTAGTGACATAACAAAAAAAATAAAAAATCTATTTGGATTAAAAAATCTTATAGTGTTAGAACACGGTGCTATCATAGGAGATGACACAGATTCACATGTTGATACACTTGCACGTTTTATAGATAAAAAAAGCATTGTTTATACTAAATGCTACGACAAAAATAATATTCACTTTGAAGAGCTACAAAAAATGGAAAAAGAGTTACAAAAAACTGATTTTAGGCTTATCCCTCTTCCTCTGCCTTCAAAAAAATTATACAAAAAGAGAAGACTGCCTGCAACCTATATAAACTTTGTTTTTATAAATGATGCCATAATCATACCGACTTATAATGATAAAAATGATAAAAAAGTTTTGGAGATATTTAAAAAAGAGATAAAAAATAGAAAAATTATTGGAATTGATGCTTCTATATTTATTAGAGAGTATGGCTCCTTGCATTGCTCATGTATTTCTCAAATGTTACAAATATAAACATATTATATAAATAATGTTTTAATTTGTAACAATAATCTTGCTTTTAGGAAAATCGGACTAGAATATCTTTGTAACCAACATTATATTAGAGGATAAAACGTAACAACAGCAAGCAACCTCCTCACGTTTTATCCTCTTCTTTCTTTAAACTTTTTGTAGTATACTTTCACAAATAAACTTTTAGGCACATCATGACACTACAAAAAAAAGCAACCATTGTATCTTCTGCAACAGCAGCAGTTCTCATAATTATAAAACTAACAATAGGTATATTAAGTGGTTCAGTAGCTGTTTTAGCTTCAGCAATCGACTCAGTTTTAGACCTTATCATCTCAGCATTTAACTACTTTGCCATAAACAAATCAGAACAACCTGCTGATAAAACTTTTAACTATGGAAAAGGGAAAATAGAAGCACTTGCAGCCGTTATAGAAGGAACAATCATCACGATGAGTGGTCTTTTTATACTCTATCATGCTATCAAAAAAGCTTATATTGGCGATGAAACAACTCTTCTTGGCTCTTCTATACTTGTTATGGCTATCTCACTTGTTATAACAATAGCTCTTGTTATGTTCTTAAACTATGTCGCAAAAAAAACAAATAGTATGGTTATAAAATCAGATGCTCTTCACTATAAAACTGATGTTCTTAGCAATGGTGCTATTTTAATTTCTCTAATACTTATCTACTCAACTGGCTTACATTTAATAGATGCTATTATGGGTGTTATTATCTCTGTATATATTATCTACTCTGCATATGAAATCATCAAAGAAGGAGTTTATGTGCTTCTTGACGCTGCATTAAGTGAGGAAATTGTAAAAGAGATTAAAAGCATCATAGAGAATGAAGAAGGTATTAGTGATTATCACTATCTAAAAACAAGAAAATCAGCCAACACAAATTTTGTAGATGTTCACTTAGTTTTCAATGATGGCATATCTCTTTTAAAAGCTCACTCTTTAGGTGATAAAATTGAAGATAAGATAGCTGATATAAATGAAAATGAAGAGTGGATCATAAATGCTCACCTTGACCCATATGATGACTCAATCATCAACGAAGAAGAAAATAAGAGTTAAGGGGATAACCCCTTAACTCTTTACATTAATATCTTAGTAATATTATAACCTATAAATGAAATAGTCCAAGCTACTCCTGTCGTAAATAGAAATAGATAACCTAGATACTTATAACTCCCAGACTCTTTTGCAAACACAATCGAAGCTGCAAAACAAGGCAGATAAATCATAATAAATAGTATAAACGAAACAGCTGCAGGGAAAGGAATGTTTTTCTTGATAGCATCAATCAAACCGCCACTCTCTTCTGTCACATCTTCTCCTAGTGAGTAAAGAACTCCTAAAGTAGAAACAACTATCTCTTTTGCTGCTAAACCAGTCTCAAGCGCAACAGTCAATCTCCAATCAAATCCAAGTGGAGCAAAAAATGGCTCAGTTGCTTTTCCTATGATCCCTAAGTAACTCTTTTCTAAAAGTACATGTGTCAACTCATTTGAGTATTCTGCTTTTTTCTTTTCATCTTGTACCATCTCTATCTTTGTCGCAAACTCAGCTTCTATAGTTGGGTATTTTGGATAGTTACTAGCAAACCAAATAAAGATACTTGCAGCCAAAATAAATGTTCCAGCTTTTTTAAGGTACATGATAGATTTTGTTATAACTGTATGCCATAAAAGTTTCAATGAAGGCATACGATACTTTGGCATTTCCATTACAAATGGCTCATCATTACCTTTAAAAACCAACACTTTAAGTACTTTTGCCGCAATCAAACCAAACATAGCTCCAACAATATAAATAATAAACAGAACATTGCCCGCATTTTGAGCTCCAAAAAATGCTCCAGCAAAAAGAACATAAACTGGTAATTTAGCACCACAACTCATAAACCCAATAATAAAAAGTGTAATCAATCTATCTTTGTCATTTTTAAGTGTTCTTGCACTCATGTAAGCAGGAACTGAACAACCAAAACCAGTTACTAGAGGTATAAAACTCTTTCCATGAAGACCAAATTTATGGAAAAAACCATCAAGTAAGAAGGCTACTCTTGACATGTAGCCAGTCGTTTCTAAAAGAGCAATTCCAAAAAATAGTATCATGATATTTGGTAAGAAGAGCACAACTGCTCCAACCCCCGCTATTGCCCCATCAGCTATGAGTGAGCCTAACTCCCCGTCTCCAAAAATAGTCTTTGCATAATCTCCTAACGAAGCAAAAAATGCATCAATCCAATCCATAGGGATAGAGCCTACTTCAAAAGTGAGCTGAAACAATCCCCACATAAAAAACAAAAATATAGGAATTCCAAAAATCTTATGAATTAAAATAGAGTCTATCTTCTCAGTCAAACTCTTCCTCTCAGCTTTTTTAAACTCTACTGTCTCCATAACAGCACCCTTTGCAAAGGCTGCTTTCTCTTCAGAAAATATCTCATCAATATCTTTAGTATCATAATGTATATAAAGATGGCTCAAAGCTTCCCTAATGATAGGTAAAAGCTCTATCCAGATAGGTTCATCGTGCATCTTCTTATAAGTTTTTGTGTTCTCTTCTAAAAGTTTTATTGCTAAATCTCTATAGTTTATATCTTGATTATATTTTTTTTCTATTAAAAAATTTACTATATTTTCTATCTCTTCTTCTACGGTATCACTAAAAACTAGTTTTGACTCTCCTTGTTCAAAGCTACTCATATCGACTGTTCTATTTACTAGTTTACCTATACCTTTTTTAGTAACGGCAGAAACTTTTACACAAGGAGTTCCTAAAATTGAGCTAAGTTGCTCTTCATTTATGCAAATCCCCTCTTTTTTAGCTTCGTCCATCATGTTAAGTGCTACAATCATTTTTTTATTAAGTCCAAGAAGTTGAGTTGTTAAGAAGAGATTTCTCTCCAGATTTGTTGCATCTACAACATTAATTATCATGTCGTACTCTTCATTCTCTAAAAACTCTTTTGTAACTCTTTCATCTTGTGTATAATCATTCAAAGAGTAAGTACCTGGTAGGTCAATTATTCTTATAGAGTGATTATGAAAATCAAAGCTAACCTCTGCTTTTTCAACTGTAACCCCAGAGAAGTTTCCTACTCTAAGTCGTGAATTTGAAATAGCATTGATAAGCATACTCTTCCCTACATTTGGTTGTCCAACAAGTGCTATCTTTAAGTTTTTCATACTTTTTCTACCTCTATATCTTTTGCTTCTTCAAATCTCAATGCAATCATACTAGTTCCTATTTCTACTTCTATTGTACTTTTATTTAAGCTTAATGCTTTTATTTTAATTGTGCTATTTTTTCTTAATCCTAAAGACGCTAATCTCTGTTTGAGTTCTACATCTGCTCTTACTTTAAGAACAACTGCTTTTTCATCTTCTTTTAAATCTGCTAATGTCAACATTAACAACCTCCATATTCTTTTTGATAATAATTATTGAAATTATAATTCAATATACATTAAATACACATAAATTTTGATACAATAGTTGTAAATATTTAAACAGGAACCATGGATGAAGAAAAGCAATACACTAAAAACAGCTCTAATCCAGCAAGCTTTCAAAAATTCTAAAGCTAAAACAGTAAAAAAAACTCTACAGATGATAAAAGAGGCAAAATCTAAAGGAGCAGAATTGATTTTGCTTCAAGAATTACATCAAGATAGATACTTTTGCATCAATGAAAATAGTAAAAATTTTGACAAAGCCAATAGCTTTAAAGAAGATGTAGAGTTCTGGGCAAATGTAGCAAAAAAACACAATATAGTTTTAGTAACTTCTCTTTTTGAAAAACGCACTGCTGGCATATACCATAACACTGCCGTTGTTTTTGAAAAAGACGGAACTATAGCAGGAAAATATAGAAAAATGCATATACCCGATGATCCAGGGTTTTATGAAAAATTTTATTTTACTGAGGGAGATTTAGGATATAAGCCAATCTCAACAAGTGTGGGAAAACTAGGAGTTCTTATCTGTTGGGATCAATGGTACCCTGAAGCTGCGCGCCTTATGACACTTAAAGGTGCTGATATACTTATATATCCAACAGCTATAGGTTGGTTTGATGAAGATAGTGAATGTGAAAAAAAGCGTCAACTTGACAGTTGGATAACAGTCCAACGTGGTCATGCAATAGCAAATGGACTTCCTGTAATTGCTATAAACAGAGTTGGAAAAGAGTTAGACAATCAAAAAACAATAGATGGCATAAGATTCTGGGGAAACTCTTTTGCAGTTGGTTCGCAAGGAGAGTTTTTAGCTATGGCAAGTAACAAAAAAGAAGAAGTTGTAATTTTTGAAGTTGACTTATCAAAAAGTGAAGAAGTTAGAAGAATTTGGCCATTTTTACGAGATAGACGAATAGAAACTTATGGCGATTTAAACAAAAGATTTATTGACTAATTGTTTTTAAAATACCACATAAGAGCAAACATCAAACCTGATGTTTTCGCTATTTTTTCATCAAACATAAATTCCATTACATTGTCTTTTTTAATATATATAACTTCTATAAACTCGTTATCTATTCCTCCACCTTCACTCACTTTCATACTCTCATCAATAGCTGTAAAGTATAGAGTTTGACAACCACCAGCAAAACCTACTGCGGTATAAAAAGAGGTGATTTTTTCTACTTTTTGAAGAGGAACATTATAACCAGTCTCCTCCAATATTTCTTCATAAGCTATCTCTTGAAGAGTTTTTTTCTTATCTACTAAACCAGCACAAAGCTCATAAGTGTATCCGTTTTGATTTTTAAGATAGATTGAAGGTCTAAACTGTTTTACAAAAACAAAAGAGTCTAACTCCTTATGAAAAAGAAGTATTGCAACACTATCATGTGCATCAACTACATCCCAACGTTTTTCTATGCCATTTTGCAAATAAAACATACTTTTTGGTTTTACATAGGCTGAATCTGTACAATCTTCAAGTCTTAAAAATTCTATTTTACTATTTTTCATTACATAAGTACCCAACTAGCTAAGCCTAAGAAACTGAGAAAGCCAATAACATCAGTTGATGTTGTTAAAACAACTGTACTTCCTATAGCTGGGTCAACACCTAGCCTTTTTAACATTAAAGGAATCATAGAACCAATAAAACCTGCACAAAGAAGATTTATAAACATTGAAGCTGCTATAACAAAACCGATGCGACCATCTCCATACCAAGTTAAAGCGATAAACCCAATTGTTACTGCAAAAACTAACCCATTTACCAAAGAGAGTATCATCTCTTTTCGTATTGCCACTTTTGCATTCTCTTTGTCTATCTCTCCAAGAGCAAGTTGACGAACCATAATTGTAAGTGATTGAGTTCCTGCATTTCCACCCATAGAAGCCACTATGGGCATCAAAACTGCAAGCGCAACATAAGCAGTAAGCACTTCTTCAAACTGTCCTATAACAGCAGATGCAAGGATAGCCGTCAGAAGGTTCAAAAAAAGCCATATAAGTCTCGACTTACCAGCTTCAAAAGTACTCTCTTCATGCTCTATCTCATCATCCACACCAGCAAGTTTATATATCTGATCTGTTGCTCTTTCTTGAATAATGTCATAAATATCATCTGAAGTTATTCTTCCTAAAAGCTTTCCATGATAATCAACAATAGGTAGAGCTGTAAGATCATAATCTTCAAAAAATTCAATTACTTTAGAGATATCTTCGTCATCTCTAACATACCTTGGTTTAAACTCATCTTCTCGCCCCTCAAGCTCTTTTTTAAAACTACTATCAAAATTAAATGTTATCAAATCTTCTAACGAGATAGTATATATGAGGCGATCAAGCTTTCCAACTATGGAAACTTGATGAACATTTTCAAGTTCACCCTCTTTTTTTAACTCTCTTAGTCTATCTACTGCTACTTGTATCTTTTCATCATAGGAGGCTGTGAAAACCTCTGTTTGCATATATGCACCAGCTTTTTCATCATCGTATCTACTAAGACGCTTGATGTCTTCTTGATCCTCTTCGTCCAAACTTGAAAGAATCTCTTCTGCTTTTTCCTCATCTATCTCTTCAATATCTTGAATAAGATCCGTAGCATCATCACTCTCAAGGTCATCAATAGCTTCACTTAATTGTTCTGTTGG
>Ga0256845_1001103_pt1 | contig 22807 bp, 22 predicted proteins | sample RiftiametaG_FD_189101 | JGI IMG/M metagenome (GOLD analysis project Ga0256845, IMG submission 189101) | Tube worm associated microbial communities from hydrothermal vent at the East Pacific Rise, Pacific Ocean - Riftia | ecosystem: Host-associated > Annelida > Integument > Unclassified ... | reverse complement strand
GTAGTATTCATTTTGACGAGTTTCCTATCTTTGGTTTTGTTTTTTTTGGTAAATAATATATACCATAGATAGTGATTCTCGTCAATATTTTTAATTATTTCAATTGGTTATATTGTAATATTAATGCTTTTTTTACACCGAAAGTTGAGAGATTAATATGAAATATCTATATAGTGTTTTTTTGATTTTTATTATAGTGACTTCTGCTAATGCTACAGACAATACAGGTGTTGTATTTATAAAAAATAATTGTACGTCTGGATTGTTTCCATTACAAAGATCCCCCTTTTCGATCATGCTTTACTGCGAAGGTGCGCTGGGTAATTATCTTGGAATCGTTTTGTCTGGAAATTGGTCTGAATTTGGATCACAACATTGGAAAATAGGGGATAGGTATTGGTATCAGCCAGATTGGGGAGATGATGTCACTTCTTATTATTAGCATATCGAATCTTCCTCTCTTTATGTCGCTACATCAGGCTTTTATGGAAAGGCAGGTATATATAGATTGTTTTTAAAAAATAAAAACTTTGAAAAGGTATCTTTTAAAGAGGAACCTATTGATAGTTCAGACGGTATATATATAATTAAATCGGTGAGTAATTCTAAATTATCCGTTAGTTATTTAGGCTCAGTAACTTCATTTAGCAAAGATATAAACCTAAAATGAAATTCGGGGGCATCAATGATAGACCATTTTGGTGTCACAAAATTAATAAAAAAAGTCGGGGTGTTCAGAGCATTAACCAACCTTTATTTACAATGAGCCTTCTATGTGCTTTGTACAGCATCACGTACAACAACCATGAGACCTGACCATTGCCATGGTTCAAGTTTACAGCCGTATACAGTCAAAAAAAACAGCAGCTAAAAAGAAAAAAGATCATATCAGGATTTATTTTTATTTTAACTGCTTTGCCTTTGCTCACACCCTGCAAATCTTGTATAAAAAATATGAGCAAATGGTCAAAAACTATGGTTATGAAGATTTAATTTTTTGTTAAAAACTGCTCTTTTACAAAATTGAAGCGTTGGTGAAAACACTTGGTATTATTGGGATTGCTCCTGTGAACAAAAAAGTGCGGTCGGAACATTGTCCTAAATGATCCGGTGAATTTTGTTGATCCTTATGGTCTTACTATGCAAGATGCTTATAGAGGTGGAATTTTTGGATTTAGAGCAGCAGGTGTTGTGATGAGAGAAACCGCCAAAATAGTTGCAACAGATGTAGCTTTAACTTTAACCAATTATGTCCTCTTACCGCCCGGCATCTCATTCTGGAGTAGTCGAGGTTTAAATGGCTATATAATTCATAATAACTTTATTGGATTACAACAAACTGCCAAACAGATATCACAAGAGATTCAAAAAATTAGAAATGAAGTCTTCTCAGACACTGATGATGATTGCCCTCTCAATTCTAAGAATCCCTCTCCGAGTCATTCAGGGATGGACTGGGGGAGATAATTATATTGGTTGGTAACAGATGATCCATGTGATTCTGACAAATAAGCATTACACCTAACTGGAGAAATAATTATGCTGTATTCTTATGAAATCATGTTGTGTGTTCATAAATATCTTATATTTACAACCATATTTTTTTTTATTGCTGACTGTTCCTTAGTATTCTTAATGAGAAAAAAAAATATTCAAACAAACAATCCTTATTTTAATTTACAGAATAAATATAACTTCTTTTTACTGACTATATTAAAAATATTTTTTCTTTTATGTTTAGTTTATTTTCTGCTTAATCCTCCAGGGAATGCAGGTGCAGTTGGAGCTATTGCCATTGCTTACAGTATCGTAGTTATTATATTATTAAAAGATTTTATGAAAGGAATGGGCACTATAAATCAAAAAAAATTATAGACTTTAATTAAATAAAGAGCACGCTTCAAGCCACATGAGTAAAAGGATTAGAGGATTAGGTGGACACGACACTTAATTATCTCTATGTAAAAATTTTACAAATAGGGCAGTTGCATATTCCAAGTGAAACTATACCCGCTAAAAAGAGAAAAATTGTATCAAAATTTATTTTAATTGCTTTACCCTTGCTCACACCCTGCAAATCTTGTATAAAAAAAATGGAGGTAAATGCTGAGAACTATGGGTATGAAGATTTAGCTTTTTGTTAAAACTTGCTCTTTTACAAAATTGAGATATCGGCTGGAATGATTGCTATCGTTGACGTTGCTCTCAAACGCAAAATCAAGCGATAGGAACATTGTCCTAAATGATCCGGTGAATTTTATTGATCCGCTGGGGTTGAGAATTCAAATCATGGGTAATTCAAACCAACAACAATATATTATGGACCAATTAAGCAAGTTTGTTAATGGCTCTATGGATATTGAGAAAAATGGTATGCTTTCAAGAACTCCATGTGACAATGATGGTGACATTGAAAATGATATTGATGAGTTGATAAATAGCGATAAATTATATAGAATTTTTGCCAACTTATCCCCTTCTAGCTGGGGCAGAGCTTCTACTATTCGAACAGAAAACGGTGCTGATATACACTTTGACCCAAATGTAGATGCAAATTATCAGTCAGGACCATTTTCATATTCACCTATTACACCAGCCGCAGAACTTGCTCATGAATTGGCCAGAGGGACACAAATTGAACGAAATGAACCTCATGGAACACAAGGAAGTGATATTAGAAGACAATCAAATAGGAATGCTGTTGATAGAGCTAATAGAGCTTATAGAAGGATGAACATGAAGCCTCGATGGGCATATTAATTATTAAATCGTGGAGTAAGCAAAAATGAAAAAAATTGTTAAATATGCAATAATCTTTTTTATAATTATATGCTGTACTGGGTCAATCTCATATTATTTGGCGCGTAAGAATGCAAAAAGTATTGTGAAAGGCAATACTAACTTATCATCACTAAGAGGTAATCTTGTTTTGTATATTGACAATAAACTAAAACCATGTTGGCTGTTTAAAGCAGAGCACAACTTTATTCTTACAGGAGGAACTTTTGATATATATGTTTCTTTCATGGGAAAAATTATTAAAATACCAAATGGAAATAAACTTAAATCTGATTAGAATTCAGAATTCACGAGATTAAGGGGATTGAATTTTAGTGACACTTTATAGAATCATAAATTCAAAATTAAGGGGACACGATACTAAATTATAAGCAAAGCTTTGAACTATACATATGACAATTTAGTTGTTTGTTAAAAACTGCTCTTTTACAAAATTGGAACGTTGGTGAAAACACTTGGCATCGTTTGGATTGCTCCTGTGAGCAAAAAAGTGCGACCGGGACATTGTCCTAAATGATCCGGTGAATTTTATTGATCCACTGGGTCTTTATGGTTGGTATAGTGAATTTAATGTTTTTAATCCAAATAGCACAATGAATAGACAATCTATAGGTATGTGGCAGGGAATTAAAGGTTCATATTATTCAATAACTGGCGACAATACCGCTGCAAATAAGGCTTTTAGGATTGCTGGTACAAATTCTGGACAGACAATAATGAAAGAAAATTGTGCCTCTCCATTGGATTATGGACTCTATTATGGTTCTCAAGCTGTATCAGGTATTATGGTCGCTGGTGCTTTGCTTGGTGGCATTGCTGAAATGGCTGGAATAATCGATACAGCTCCTCAAGGCAATAATATTATACGAATAATTAGTACGCCATTGAAAAGGGGTTTTCGATTAGACAAGCCTCATCATGGTCAAGGCATTCACAAACACTTTTGGAAATGGTAGGAGAGAAATTATGTCAAATTTCATAAAGCCTGATTTCAGATTAAATTCATTAGAGTTAAGGTGTGAAAATAATGAAGTGTGCCTTTACGGTACAAAAGAGGGGTTAAAAAAGTTGGCAAATTTAATTCTCTCTATAGCCAATGATACTAAAACCACTCATATTCATCTTGAAGATTATGATTTTTTAACACCAAATTCTTTAGCAGGTGCTGTTGCAATTTTTGAAAAAGATTAAACGGAAACAACTTTTGAATAGTAAATCCTTGTGCTATTAAAAAGTTGAAGTAATAACCCAAGACTATAGGTATGATAATTTGGTTTTTTGTTGAAAACTGCTCTTTTACAAAAATAAGATATTGACGGGAACGATTGCTATAGTTGAGGTTGCTCTTGTGACCAAAATCGAGCGACAGGGATATTGTCCTGAATGATCCTGTGAATAGTCTTAACCCGTTGGGATTAAAGAATTGGTATAAAAAAAAATCCATGTGATTAATTAAGAAGGCATGGATTTAGTAAAACATGGATAGGACTACATATATAACAACACACTAACGATTGAGCATGTAATATATATAGGAAGTATGCGTTAGAATAAAGGTATTTATGATAATGAGTACAATCATTTTTTGGGTTATATTTTTATTATCAATTTTTTTTGGAATGGTTTCCTGTGTTTTTCTTATAGGAATCTGCCAGATATCGGTCTTATTCATATTTTTTGACCAAGAAGTGCTGCATAATTATTCATATCAGCGATAGCACGATTAGCTGTTATTAATCATGCTTTTTTATTAAAATCATCCCAGAAATCTTTTTCAGGTTCCTGCCATTTTTTACCAAAGAATTTGGTAAAAAATGGAGCAAGCCTTGCAAACCAGTCAGTACCAGCTTTGATCTTATTCTGCTTTGCCGTGAGAACATCTTCTATATAGAGGGGGATATCCAATAATTTATCCTTGGGAATATATGCATCTGCCCCAAGTTTTATTGATTCTTTCAGGTTTGAAGGGCTTAATGCATGGGCTGTAAGCATTAAAGAAGGCGTGCCAAGTTTAGTTGTTACTTTTAAAAGATCATATCCTCTGACTCCCATAATATCGAGGACAGCAACATCATATTTATTATTTTTCAAATATTTAAGGGCGTCTTCAAAATTCGATGCTGTATCCACTTTAAAATTATCAAGCAATTCTTCAAGGGTTTCCAAAATATCGAGTTCATCATCAACAACAAGAATTCTTTTTTTAATAGTATCCATATCAGCAGTATTTTATCTCACTCCTATAAACTCAACATTGGTTTTTTGTTGAAAATTTTCTATTCTTTTAAAAATCTCTTTAAGCATGGTCTGGTCAATGCGTGATAAATTTTTTGGATTAATATAATTATCCGGCTTTTTACCTTCATCTATAATGGCAGTAACCTGCTTTACAAATCTTAAATTCATAAGATAATTATATGACTGGGTTATATCATTATATTCTTCGCTTGTTAAAATATCTTTTGTATAAAGCCTGAACAATCTTGACAAAGTATTTGCTTCTTTAACTTTGTTCTTTAAAGCATATACTCTTGCGCAGTCCACAATTGGGAGTATTGCCATTTTAAGGTCAAAGGAATCCTTATGCTCTCCTTTTGAATGCACAACAAAATTTCTGAAAAACCCCAGGGGAGGTTTAACATAAAGGGCGTTCTCTGTCAGATGCCTGAAAAACCCGGGCCAGTTTTCCAAAGATTTAAAAAGATAGGTATGGAGGTTGTCTGTTAAATATGTATCTCCCCAGGCTCCTTTAAAATCAAAAAATATGCTTGAATGAAGAAGGTCTTCAAGATCAGCAGTATGAATCCATTTAAAAAAATATTGCTGCCATACAGAAAGAGGCTTACACCATTTGGGATTCATTGCCATATTATTGCCTTCACAAAAAACAAAACCTGCTTTATCAAGCCAGGTGCAAATAATAATTGCAAGCTCATCAAAATAATTCTGTGCTTTTTCCTGCAACTCCTTATCCTTTATATCTTCATAAACAATTGCATTATCCTGATCAGTCTTTAGAGTCTGTTCTGCTCTGCCCTCGCTTCCCATGACCATAAAGGCAAAATTACAGGGCGGTTTGCCCTTCTCATCTATGGCAAATTTTATAATTTTATCTAAAATTGCATCGGAAAAAGCAGTAATCAATTTTGTTATATTTTGTGTATTAACTCCGTTTTTAATGGAGTCAAGGAGCATTTCAGGAAGCCTTGCATGGATATTTTCAAGTTGTTCAAATTTAACAGCAGATTTAATTTCTTTTATAAGAAGGTATGGGGATTTACCCTGGGCATTAAGAAGGTCATTTTGAGTAAGCACACCTGTTATTTTTCCTGATTTGTTTCTGACAGGAAGATGATTTAAACTCTTTTTCATCAATAAAAGACAAGCTTCAAAAGCCTGGGATTCTGCATCCACAGTAATTAAAGATCCTGACATTATTTCTGAAACAGGTTTTTCAATATCATATCCCTTTGCTATGACCCTTTTTCTTAAATCACTGTCAGTAACTATTCCTGTAATTTGTTTATTCTCATCTCTTATAAAAATAGAACTTGTTTTATTCTTTGTCATCTTTTGAGAGGCTTGTTTAATAGTATTATCAAAAGAACAGGAAACAAGGCGAGGTGTGAATATTGCAGATATTGGCTGGCTGAAAAAAGATGAAACATTTTCTTTATTTGTCTGTTTTGATAAAATGCCTGCATAGGATTTATTCTGCATCCATTTCCCAAAGGTATCTGTAAAAAATTCTTTAAAATGATCAAATTGTTCACATAAATCAAGGAATTTCTCTGCAGGTAAAGTATAAAGCACAGAGTCTTCTGCAACCTTTAATGTGATCACGGAAACAGAATCATTCATAAGAATGGACATACCTCCATAGGTATCGCCCTCTCCAAGCTTATCTTTAAGCACTTTGCCCTTACTTCCTTCAAAATACCTTTCAAGGGCGCCTTCTAAAACAATATAAAAATCTTCAACTTGTGATTCTCCCTGAACAAAAAGAGTGGTACCTTTTTTATAATTATTAAGAGAAAAATGTTCAGATAATTCTTCCATGATGTGTTCAGGAAGAAAAGAAAAAGGTATTATTTCCATCAACATCTTTAAATCATATTGTCTCATATGCACTCACTTAACTTAGGATTTTTTTAAATATGCAAGCATTTTTCTATGTTATCAAATTGTTATAAACAATTCTATAAAAATTTAATTGATCTTGTTTGCGTTTTAGAAAATATATGGTAATTAAGATACAAGGTTTAAACATTGTGGGGGGAACAATATGTACCAGAAGCAATTGAAAAGTGTATATTTTCATTTCAGGTTTAAATTTCTAGCAATTACTGTCCTTGCCTTTTTATTGTATATAATACTTTCAACTCCCGGTGAATTCAGCCAATTTACTTCATCGGATCAATTTAAAGCCCTTGGTCCATTTCTTATTCTAAGTGGAATATTCTATCTTATTTTTAAAAAAGTTCCCATCAAGTGTCCCCATTGTAACAAGCTAAATTCTACAAAGCAGGACTGGCTTTGCCCTGACTGCAACAAAAAACAGGGTAAAAAACGTTATTTAATGGATAAATGTGTCCATTGCAAACAAATGCTTGCAAATTTTTCCTGCGAGCATTGCAAAAAAGAATTCAGGCTTTAATCTTGAACACGGCAGAAGATTCTGGCATTGAATCTCTGGAAAAACTAAAATATTTTTCCTTATCAAATCCAAATATTTTTGCAATAATAAATCCAGGAAATATTTTTGTTCTTACATTAAAATACTCTACTTCCATATTATATCTTGATTTTGCCATGGATATATTGTCCTGAGCCAAAAATATTTTTTGTTTAATGGTTTTAAATAATTCTATATTGTTTATATTCCTGGATTGATCAATCTGTATAAATAAATTGGCAATATTCTTTATCAAAATATTTTGTGCTGTTTCAAGCTTTTTTATCTGTCCCATGTCCATGGGAGTGTCATGGGACATCAAATTTTTTATCAGGCTATTATTTTGCCTTGCTGCTTTTTGTATCATTGCAAGGATTTCTTTATACTCTTTGTTTTGTATTGTTTCAGACAATTCAGGTAACAAATTTATATTTTCCTGACAGGAACTTAAAAGAACTTTTTGTGCGCTGGCAATCCTGCCTTCAGATCTATGCAGGCTTGAATACCCGCCAAAAACAATACAAACCAGAATAATTCCTGCAAAAAATACAAAAAAGCCTACCAATTTTGACCATTGTGCACCCATGAACATCTCCTTTTATCAGCCAGATTGTTTTATTTATCACAACTTAAAGCTTTATTAACAATTTTTCAATATCTTAACCGGGCATAATAGGTTTTTTTTGATACCCTGATCGCATCCTTCAAGGTTAGAATCCCATTGCTTTTTAAAATTTTTAACAATTTTAAAAATATTTCCGCTGTTGTAATAGCATCTCCCAAAGCTGTATGTCTGCCAATTATATTGACTCCAAGACGTCTTGCTATACTTTCCATATCATGGTGTTCATGTATGGGATGAAGAACAGCAGATAATAAAAGTGTATCAAGCACTGGATTGATAAATTTTATATTTGTAGTTTTTTCTTTCATCTTCAACATTTTCATATCAAAAGCAATATTGTGACCTAAAAGCACAGTATCTGATACAAATTGTTTAAACACTGGCAACACTTCAAAAATATTCTTCTTACCAGCAACCATTTCATAATTAATACCGTGTATTTTATAAGATTCAATGGGGATATCTCTTTTAGGATCTATGAATTCTTCAAAAATATCCTGGTAAGCAATTCTATTGTTTACAATCCTTACGCCGGCAATGGATACTATTTCATCGCCGCCCTCAGGGCTGAGACCAGTCGTCTCAGTATCAAAGACTGTATAGGTAATCTTATCCAGGCGATTATTTATAAGGTCAAGATTATTATCATCTGTGGTAAAAAGATCAAAATCATAAAACTCAGGGCGGCTGTCAGTAATTACAGGGCCCTGGCATTTCATTTTTACCGGTGTTTTTAATTCTGCATTGGCAATAAGGTTAATCTTCTTAAATTGATTGTCCTGATTAAGAATAAGTTTAACTTCAGTCAGGTTCTGTTTTAAAACATAAAACAAACTTGGAAGATTATTAATTCTCTTTGAATGAATATTTTCAAACTGATTTTCCTTAACAGGACTCCCCTGCCACGAAATTTCAAAAACAATATTTTCTCCTCTGGAAAAACAAAGTAAACAAAACTCTTTGCAATGAGTTAAATCAGATAAATTTTTTATTAAAAAAACAAATGCCGCCACAAAAGAATAATTATCTGCAACTATTCTTTCTGTATTTGTTTTATCAGTAGATATAAGTTTAATGTAGTACAATGAATCCAGTCGCAGTTGTATAGTTTTGATAAAATCTGGTAAAAAAAGTTTTGTGAGTGGAAGATGTGTAATTATGGAATCAAGTATTATTTCAGAAACTTTTTCATATTTTTGAACCACTTTTGTGCCTGAAAGATCTTTTTTTAAAGACAAAAGGTGTTTATGGGTAATATCATATTGATTTATTCTATCAGTGACATCCTGAAACATGAGGATAAATCCGGTCATTTCTCTTTTTGTATCAAGCATGGGAATAATCTCAACGCTTATCAAATAGCCTGTAAGTATTGGAGTTATAAAATAAGCACCCACGCTTTTCATGTCCTTATCCAGGCATGTTTTTATTTCATCAAGACCATTGTTTACCAATTCTTTATCAAGTAAATGAAAAATTGAACGGCCCAATCCTATAAAATGTTTTGCTGATTTAAGGCTTGTCCCCTGGGTAAAAGTTTTTTTTGCAATGGAATTAAACAATAAAATTCTACCATCATTGTTGCATATAATTATTCCCTGGGGGAGTTCTGCCATAATAGCAGCAAGAAGATTTTTTTCCTTTTCAATTTCTTTTCGTGCTGTAAGTATCTGTTCTGTAATATTTTTATTCAATTGTTCAAAAAGATCTGCAAAATCATTAATAACATTGGATAAATTTTTAATGTCGCTTACACCTTTGATTTTTAATCTATGGGAAGGGTTGGACGTATAAATCATAAAGGCTTCGGCAGAAATTTTTTTGATGGGCTTGATATATGTTTGATATATAATTTCCAGCCCTCCAAATGCAACACAGATAAAAATAAAAACAATACTTAAAAGAAAACCCGGATAATTGTTCCAGATTGCAAAAAGGGCTGAAACCTGTTCTTTATTTAATGCTCTAAAAAGGAAAAATGAAACGCAACCAACACTAACCAATGTTAAAAAAACAATGGCAAGGACATATTTCCAGAATCGATTGGTCTGCTTCATATTAGACTTTATTTTATCATATTATGATATTATCAAATAATAAGAAGAATTCCAGATATTCTTCCCATCTGGAATTCTTCCATTGTAATTTAATGATTATTTAACAGAGTTATCCCCACCATCCCCAGCCAAAGCTAGCCACCCAAAGGATGGAAAAGATTATGGTTACAATCAAATACATATCTTCTTTTGCCATGATATATTCTCCTCGAATTATTTAAGTAACAATCTAGGCTACAACAGCATCTGCTTCTTTGGTTACATCCATTGTTTCTTCATCTGCACGCCTGATTTGTTCCTCTGTTGTTGTTGACATTTCAGCCTTGAAACAAAGAGCCCACATCATCACAATACCAACAATCCACCATAAAATCTGCCATGACCATATAGCTGGAAATCCGCAAAAACTGAATGCAGTATTACCCCATAATACCCCGGGTCCAAGGGCAAGAAAATACCAGATCGGAACAAGGACTTTCATCCTGTTTCGCCATTTCTGACCATTCTCGGAAGGAGCATCAATACTATTAAGCCATTCTCTGACTTCTTTTTGCCTTGCATCAGTTTCTTCAGTATTTTTAAATCCAAGCCCGCGGCAGCCATAGGCTACAACAAAACCTGCAAATAAGCCCCAGAATGCAGTATGCATTGATAGAGGATATTTCCATACAAAATATGTTAACATATTCACAATAATACCGGTTAACAAACCAAGGGCTGCACCAATACTTGGGAATTTAAATCCATAATGTACACCCACAAGCATCAAATACATAATGGTTCCAAAGGTGGTTGCAAAGCCTCCGATCATAACAATGGCATCCGAGGACGTCAGACTTACAATAACCGCCGCAACAGTTAAAAGAGTTGCAAAGACTCTATTTGTCCAGATTTGCTCTGAATGGCTTCCGCCCTGACCTCGAACATATCTCCACCAGACGTCTCTTTGAATAATGGTTCCACCGGTTCCTATATAAGGAGCGGCTGTTGAGTGAATAGCTGCAATGGCGCCAAGGAAAACAAGACCGAGAACAGGTCCCGGCAAAAACTTAGTCATGAGTTTTGGTACAACATCACCGTTATTTGCTATTGTCATAACACCTGAGAGTTCAAGGATTTTAGCTCCCATACCCTGGAAGGCTGAAAAGAAAAACAGACAAATACCAACAATAAATGTTGACATGAAAACCTGCTGCCATGCCAGAGGTTTTGGATTTTTAATACCAAAATTCCAGAGGATAAATGCAGGAGATGATTGAATGCCCATAAGAGCAAACATATATGTCAAAATCATTACTGCTGTCCAGCCACCACCTATACCAAAATGTATTAATCCTGGAACCTGGGAATATTTTGCATCAAGTCCGGCTAAAGATTTTACCATGCCTGACCAGCCGCCAATGGCATCTGACTTAATTACAAATAAGCCTAGAAGCATAATACCTATTACAAGGAGAAGGAATTGAAGAACACCAACCCAGGTACTTGCTTTTAATCCACCTGTTACAACATAAAACCATACAATAAAAGCCATGAAAATAAGACCCCAGAATGTTGGGATTCCTGCTACCCAATAAAATAATTTTGATGCTGCAATGAGCTGGATACCAGAATAAAAAATTGAATATAAAAGTGCTGCAAGCACAGTCAACCAACGGACAAACTCATTATTATAATAATATGCGAACATATCACCAGGGGTTATAAAACCATATCTTTTACCCATGAGCCAGTTTCTTTTAGCAAAAAAAGCTCCTGTAATTGGAATTGTTAAAACATAAAATGAAGCAAAAGCATATACAAGCCCTACCTTCCAGATCAAGCCTGGATGCCCTACAAATGTCCACCCGGAAAAGGATGCTGCGGTTGCTGCCATTAAAAATGCGATAAATGGAATGGATCGTCCTGCAATTCCATAGCCTGAGGCGGTTTTCTCAGTAAAAAACCCTCTTAAACCCCACCAGAAGCAATAAATAATGTATATTCCCAATAATAGAAATACCCAAGTTCTCGGTTCCATAAAAATTTTCCTCCTAAGTCATCTTTGCTTTCTTTGTTGATTGAATTTTACTCTCATGATTATCAAAAAATACAAAAATCAACGGAGCATATGTGCCATCACCTCCTTTTCCCGTGCTCAGCAGCTAGAATTTTGGTTAATCTTATATTCATTCTCTCTTATTTATTCTTTAACTTTATTTAAGCCTTTTTCCCATATCCTATTTTCCCTAAGGACTCTTCAATTTCATCCAATGAAGCCGGGTCATCAATGGTAGCAGGTAATTTATAGTCTTTTTTATCTGCAATGGATCGCATTGTGCCCCGCAGAACTTTTCCGGATCTGGTTTTAGGAAGCCTTTTAACCACAGTTGCAGTTTTAAATGCAGCAACAGGTCCAATCTGTTCCCTGACTCTTTGAATAACCTCTTTTACTATTTCATCGGAATCTTTAGTAACGCCGGCATTAAGCACTAAAAGCCCCAGAGGAACCTGTCCTTTAAGCTGATCTTCAACTCCCATTACAGCGCATTCTGCGACATCAGGATGCCCGGCAATAGCTTCTTCCATACCTCCGGTTGAGAGCCTGTGTCCTGCCACATTAATTATGTCATCTGTTCTTGCCATGACAAATACATATCCATCGCTATCCACAAACCCTGCATCAGCAGTTTCATAATATCCTGGAAAAGCTTTAAGATATTTATCAATATAAATCTGATCTTTTTCCCATAATGTAGGCAATGTTCCGGGAGGAAGAGGCAATTTTATAACAATGGCACCAATCTCACCTGCAGGCACATTATTACCATCAGGATCCAGAACCTGCACATCCCATCCGGGAACTGCTTTAGTCGGAGAACCCGGCTTGATTTCAAACTGGTGCAGACCAACACAATTGGCTGCAATTGCCCAACCTGTTTCAGTCTGCCACCAATGATCTATCACCGGAATTTTTAAACTGTTTTCTGCCCAGGACAATGTATCAGGATCAGTTCTCTCTCCTGCCAGAAACAAATATTTGAAATTAGAAAGATCAAATTTCTGCATTAACTCTGCTTTTGGATCTTCACGTTTAATTGCTCGAAAAGCCGTGGGTGCTGTAAACATGGTTTTAACCTTATGTTCGGAAATAACCCTCCAGAATGCACTGGCATCAGGTGTACCCACAGGTTTCCCTTCATAAAGAATAGTCGTACACCCCTGAAAAAGCGGTGCATAAACAATATATGAATGCCCTACGACCCAGCCAATATCAGAAGCAGCCCAATACACATCACCTTTTTGAACTCCATAAATTGCTTCCATGGTCCATTTTAGTGCAACAAGATGTCCTCCATTATCCCTTACAACACCTTTTGGCTCACCTGTAGTGCCGGAAGTATAAAGGATATAAAGAGGATCTGTTGCTTTAACCGGAACACAATCAGCAGGTGTTGCTTTTTCCATTTCAGAATTCCAGTCAAAGTCTCGTTTATCAATCAAATCTGCTTTTGCCTGGGGACGTTGAAAAATCACACATGCTTCAGGTTTAAATTCTGCAAGGTCAATTGCTTTATCCAATAAAGGCTTATATGCAATCACTTTTGCAATCTCAATACCGCATGATGCTGAAACAATAACTTTGGGCTTGGCATCATTAATACGGGTTGCAAGTTCATTGGCTGCAAAACCGCCAAACACAACCGAATGCACAGCACCAATCCTTGCACAGGCAAGCATAGCAATGGCAGCTTCCGGTATCATGGGCATATAAATGATGACCCTATCACCTTTTTTTACATTTTTTGAAACAAGCACACCTGCGAACTTTGACACTTTTTCTTTAAGCTCTGAAAATGTAATTTTTTGAATCGTCTTGGTTACAGGGCTGTCATAAATAATTGCATTATTATCACCCATGCCATTCTCAACATGGAGATCAACTGCATTATAGCAGGTATTTAACTCGCCACCTGTAAACCAGCGATAAAAAGGTTTATTGGAATCATCTAACACCTTATCCCATTTTTTATACCAATGGCAATCTTCAGCAATCTTGCCCCAGAAAGCATCCGGATCATTCAGAGACTGGTCATAAGCTTCAGTATACAAATTTGGCATATATCGTCCTCCAGGCAATTATAAAATTAAGATTTATTAACCATATCCTGTATTGTTTCAACAACTTCCGGGTTTGCAAGGGTCATAACATTACCCACATCACCCTTATTGGAGATTGCTCCCAGAACCCTTCGCATTATTTTACCTGAGCGTGTTTTTGGCATATCAGGAACCAACCAGACCTTTCTTGGTTTAGCAATTTTACCTATCTGCTCACAAATAGCATCGGAAATCTTCTGGGCAAGGGCATCTGTTGCTTCAATTCCCGGCTTTAATGCAATATACAAATCAGGTTCTTTACCTTTTATTTCATGGGCAACAGGAACAACTGCAGCTTCGGCAACTTCATCAACCACCAGCGATGCTGATTCTATTTCCTTGGTGCCAAGCCTGTGCCCTGAAACATTGATTACATCATCAATGCGACCGAGAACTCTAAAATAACCGTCTTCACTTACAGTCGCGGCATCACCGGTCAGATACGGCCAATCTCTCCAGTCTTTGCTGTCAGGTTTTGTATTATATCTTCCAAAATAAGTATCAACAAATCTGTCTCTATCACCCCATATTGTCTGGAACATTCCTGGCCATGGGTTTTGTATACATATATTGCCTGCAATGCCAGGACCTACTTTCTTTCCTTCATCATCAAAAATAATAGGATGAATACCAGGAACTCCTGGACCTGCACTGCCGGGTTTCATTGGGCTGATGCCCGGAACCGTACTGCACAGAAATCCTCCGGTCTCAGTTTGCCAATAAGTATCAACAATAATTGCTTCTCCCTTTCCCACAACAGCTTCATACCATTTCCAGACCTCAGGCTCTATGGGCTCACCAACAGTTGTCATATGTTTGAAATGATAATTATATTTAGCAGGTTCATCAGGACCGATTTTTCTCAATGCCCTGATCGCAGTTGGTGCAGTGTGGAATATATTCACATCAAGATCCTGGGCAATTCTCCAGGAACGGCCGGCATCAGGATAAGTTGGAACCCCTTCATAAATTACAGAAGATGCGCAAAGTGCAAGCGGACCATACACAATAAATGAATGCCCTGTTATCCAGCCTATATCTGCCATACACCAATAAACATCTTCAGGATGAATGTCCTGAATATATTTTGACATTGCTGTAACATAAGCAAGATATCCGCCTGTTCCATGCTGACACCCTTTTGGTTTTCCTGTGGTACCACTGGTATACATTAAAAAAAGCGGGTCTTCAGAAAGCATTTGTTCAGGTTCTACCCTTGCTCCATAATATTTTTTCAATTCCGTATTAACAGAAATATCCCGACCATCTACCATTGGAGTCTTTGAAGAATACTTGCCCGGGTATCTTTCCCATACTAGCACAGTATCTACTACCTGTCCTTGTTCTGCTGCAATTTTAACAGCTTCATCTGCATTATTTTTATGTTCTAAAAGTTTACCGCTTCGATAATAAGCATCCATGACAATCAAAACTCTTGATTGTGAATCAACAATTCTATCAGCACTTGCACTGGGTGAAAATCCTCCAAAAACCACGGAATGAATAACACCAAGTCTGGCGCATGCCAGCATGGTTATTGGAAGCTCTGCAGACATGGGCATATGAATTGTTACCCTGTCACCTCTTTTAAGTTTTGCAGTATCACGTAATAATGCTGCAAATTCATTAACCCTTACATAGAGTTCCTGATAAGTTATATGATCAACCCGTTCTTCTTCCAACTCCGGGACAAAATGTATTGCGGTTTTATTTTTGTTGTCTTTGAGGTGGCGGTCAATACAATTATAACTTGCATTGATCTTTCCACCCTTAAACCATTTATAGCATGGAGCATCACTTGTATCCAAAACCTCATCCCAGTATTTATACCATGTAAGCAATTCGGCAAAATCAGTATAATAATCTGGGAAATTTTCCAGGCTGAACTTATCAAAAATTTCAGGATCATTAAGATTAGCTTGTCCGATAAACTTTGAAGAAGGATGATATAACTCTTCTTCTTTCCAGTGAACAGCAATCTGCGCCTCTGTGGTTTCCAGAACATCTTTTTTACTCATGGATACTATCCCCCTGCATAAAGATTAAAATTATGAAGTAAAATAAAAACGAATAAAAAATTTTACCTGCTAAAAAATATTATAAAAAATATTTAAATCCTAACTATTTATTAACTTAAGTTAAGATTGTAATTTAAATCTTTGCAAGTACCAAGTATAGAGGCTTTCGAGGGTCCAAAGTCGTAAATTATGATCAAATTGTAAATCGAATTCATAACTTGTATAAAGCTGTAATAAAGAAATTGGATTTAGTCAATAGCAATATTAATTTTTTTTTGAAAAAAAAATTAATATTGCTATTGACTATGACTAAAAAGCTCATCAATATTCAATAAAATAAAAGCCTTACTAATTGATAAGCTCTAAATGTAATTTAGATCCTCTTATCTAAAAAAATAAAAGTGGACGTAAAGTTCTTTTTCCATTAATGTCCTCCCATTTTTTTAAACTTTAACTGCTGACAATATAAAATTGATCTGGAGATTCACTTTATCCACATTGTTTTATGTTTGACTTACTATGTTTGACATATTAATATATCATAAACTTATTTTAAAGGAGCTGTCATGGTCAAAAACAACCTGCTCACGGAGAACCTGGAAGATTATCTGGAAACCATACTCAGCCTGCAAACATTAAAAACTGTAGCCAGATCAAAAGATATTGCTGAAAAACTTGGCATTAAAAGAGGTTCTGTTACAGGCATGTTAAAAAAACTTGCTGAAAACCAACTTATTAATTATGAACCATACGGGTACGTAACCCTGACTCCTGCAGGAAAAAAAATTGCAAAGGAGATAGAGTCACGCCATATCTTTTTAAGGGACTTTTTTTACAGAATCCTGAAAGTAGATAAAGACACAGCAGATAGGACAGCATGCAGAATGGAGCATGCCCTTGACAAACAAACCTTTAAAAAATTTAAAGACTTTCTTAAAAAAGTCGATTCATGCCCCCATAGTGATATTAAACCGTGTATGGATTAATTACCGTCACTATATAGGGGTATGAATCATATCTTTAGTTCAGGTTATTTTAGAAATGTAAAACCCTTGGAGTATATTTCAAGTGAAAAGTATACCAGTTAAAAAACCTGGTGCAAGCCAATTTATTAATTATGGACCATATGAATATATGCCCCTGACTCCTGCAGGGAAAAATCATCTTTTAACCATAGGAAAAACAGAATTATATTTTTTTTTGTACGCACAGGTGCAGCTTGTGCTGCCATGACAATTTTCTCCTTTTTTAAAGGTGTTTATCAAATTTTTTATGCTGAATATACCAGCCATGAGAACAATAATACTTACAAGAATTAAGTCCATGATTCTCTCCTTGTTATTTCAAATAAAAACAGATCCAATCTGATAGAATAATACAGATAATCCAAAGGCAAGTGCTGTATTGAACACAACAGAAAATCCAGCCCATTTCCATGATCCTGCTTCCTTTGCAATACACACCACTGTGACAAAACAGGGCGCATAAAAAATTGTAAAAAGAATCAAACTAAAGGCTGTCAGAGGACCAAATCCATTTGCTGCTTTTAGTCTCGCAGAAAGAGAACTTGTTTCTTCAGGATCAACTGAGCCAATGGAATATGCAGTGCCCAGGGTTGAAACCACAACCTCTTTGGCTGCAAACCCTCCCACAAGGGCAATATTTGTTCTCCAGTCAAACCCTGCATATTTTGTTATACCTTCAAGAAAAGAACCCATACGCCCTGCAATGGAATTTTTTAAACCCTCTTCTGCTTTATCATAATCAACCTGCTTAAGCTTATTTTTTATCTCAAGGGCTTTTTTAGATAATTTATTATTTTCAATATTTTCAATTTCTGTCAATATACGGAGTGATACTCCTGAAGTTATTGATGCACGCCTATTCTCAAATTCTTTGCTCTTTTCACCATCAAGCCCCGGAAAAGTCATCATTGCCCAGAGAAGAATTGAAACTCCCAAGATAACAGTGCCGGCTTTTTTTATATATTGCCATGTTCTTTCCCAGGTGTGAATAACAATTCCCTTGATTGTAGGCAGCCTGTAGGGTGGAAGTTCCATAACAAAGGGTGTGGGTTTGCCTTTTATGACAGTGGATCTTAAAAGGCGTGCCACAAGCAGGGCACCAGCCCAGGAAATCAGGGTAATAAGCAGCATCACACTTGCCTCGTTTTCAGAAAAAAATGCAGCAACCAGCAATGCAAACACAGGAAGTTTGGCACCACAATTCATGAAAGGAACAGTTAAAAGTGTTGCAAGACGTTCTTTGGGTGATTTCAGTGTTCTTGCGGCAAGAACTCCTGGAACTGCACAACCTCCTGCAATCCCCCCGGATACAATAAAAGGCATGACAGAACTACCATGGAGCCCGAATATTCTGAATACACGGTCCAGCATAAATGCCATGCGGGCAAGATACCCTGAGTCCTCAAGAAAGGCAATACCAAGAAACATAAACATTATAAGGGGAACAAACCCCAGCACACCTCCCATTCCATCGATCACACCTGATATGATAAGGGATTTAAAGAGCCCGTCAGAAAGTAAATTTTCTGCAATAGTCCCCAGCCCTCCAAAAAAGCTTTCAAGCCATGCAACCGGGATTTCACTATAAGTAAAGGTAAATTTATATAATCCCATTATTATGGCTATCATGATTATAGGTCCTAAAAAACGATTTGTTACAATTTTATCGATCCTGTCTGAAACCTGCTGTCTGTTTCTGTCAATTGTATAGCTTATTACACCCTGTTTCAGAACTGAATTTATAAACCCGTATCTATAATCTGTGATCATTGCTTCCGGGTATGTATCAAGGGTGGCTTTTAAATGAGCACTCAGTTTTTCAATAATTTTTTCAAGGTCCAGAGCAAGTGTTTTATTCTCTTTTCTGGCAAGATCAATGACACGGGCATCCTTTTCAAGATATTTTATTGCGATCCACCTTGGTCTGTAGATATCATGCAATAATCCTTTGGTCATGATCATTTCTTCCATTTTATCAAGGGCAGTATCAATATCATGACCATAGGAGATATTCAAAGGAGTGGGTTTTTTCTGTTTATTTGCAGCAATAGCGCTGAGAAGCTCTTTTTTGCCCTTGCCTTCTCTTGCAATGGTGGGCACAACAGGAATATCTAATAATTTGGACAATTTCCCTATGTTGATTTTAACCCCTCGTTTATCAGCAACATCCATCATATTCAATGCAATGGTCACAGGCAGTCCCATTTCCATGAACTGAACAGCAAGATAAAGATTCCTTTCCAGATTGGAGGCATCAACAATATCAATAACCATTGCCGGATTTTCATTAACCAGGAAATCCCTTGCCACAACTTCTTCCAATGAATAGGCTGTCAAAGAATAAATTCCGGGTAGGTCAACAATGGTGAATTTGCCAGAATCACTTACCCAGGTTCCCTGCTTTTTTTCAACAGTAACACCGGGATAATTCCCCACATGCTGCCTTGCCCCGGTTAATTCATTGAAAAGAGTTGTTTTGCCGGAATTTGGGTTACCAGCCAATACAATAGACTCACTCATTTTATTTAACCTCCACTTCAATATGATCTGCTTCATTATTCCGAAGAGTTAAAGTAAACCCCATAATTCTTAAAGATACCGGATCTTTTAAAGGAGCTTTGCCTTGAATTTTTATTTCTTTTCCGGGAATAAGCCCCATGTCTCTGATGCGTTTCCCAAGCTCTCCATCAGCTTTTACAGCAGATATTATACCTTTCTGATTGACCTGCATGGTTCGTAAATTTGTTTTTGCCATAATTTTTCCTTATGTTTTTTAAATCAATTTAAGTTTTTAATACCACAAAAAGTTATATAACCCTAACATTATTTCTTGTCAATAAAAAAAATATAAAATTTTAATAATCTGGTGGTGATATTTAAATTACAGAAATTACTTAATTTTTAATTGTTCAAGGTTGATACTGATATTTGGAGGTAATCTTATCTTTTATCTAAAAGTGTTCGAATGGTCTGACAAAGGGCATCCATTGCCAGCGGTTTTGAAATAAAGGCACGGATTCCCATGGAAATTGCCTGATCTTTGGATATGGCTTCAGTAAATCCTGTACATAAAATTATCGGGATATCTTTTCTGATCTCTAATATCCGGGCCGCGAGTTTATCTCCGGTCATATGAGGCATGGTCATATCAGTAATGATAAGATCAAAATCTTGTGGATTATCTTTAAATGCTTGAAGAGCAGATATACTGTTTTCAAAAAAGGTTACCTTATATCCATGCTTTGTAAAAAACATCTGATAGATTTCAAGGATATCAGCTTCATCATCCACTACCAGGATATGCTCATTTCCTTTGCCCATAATATTCTTTTTTTTCTTTGAAGCAATTGGCGCTATCTGGTCAATAATCGGCCAGAAAACCTGAAAGCAGGTTCCGTTGCCTACCTTGGAATCAACCCTGATAAATCCCTGATGATCTTTTACAATACCGTTCACCACAGCCAGTCCAAGTCCTGTTCCCTTATCAGGCTGTTTGGTTGTAAAATAAGGATCAAAAATTTTGTCCAGAGTTTTTTCATCCATACCAGGTCCGTTATCTTTGATTTGAAGACATATATGGGGAATTTTTTCATTTGTAAATTCCATATGTTCCGGTTCAATGGCAAATTCACTCAGTTCAATGGAAAGAATACCACCATGATCTTCCATGGCGTGGTAGGCATTGGTGCATAAATTCATCACAACCTGATGTGCCTTGGTGGGATCAATCAAAATAGCAGCCTGGCTTGTAATTGAATCTCTGATCTCAATGGTGGAAGGGATGGAGGAACGCAAAAACTGAATTGCCTCTTTAACAATAAGATATAATTTAACAGGATATTTTACAGAGCTCTTTTGCCTTGAAAAGGCAAGAATTTGTTTTACAAGATCCCTTGCACGATGGGCACCCTTGATCAGCTTGTCCACATTTTTCATTACACGATCAGGATCATCTCGGTTCATTCTTATTAATTGGGAATATCCGTATATGCCAGACAAAATATTATTAAAATCATGGGCAATCCCTCCTGCCAGAGTGCCAATGGCCTCCATTTTCTGAGATTGTCTGAGTTGACGTTCAACCTCTTTTTGTCTGGATATATCCCTTAATATACTGAGAATTATTTTATTATCATTGTGCCAATATGCTTTTGCATGGGTTTCGATGAGGATATACCTGTCTGTAGATGTTTTATGCATGCTTGTGTAGATAAGGCTTTCATCTCCAGACAGGGATCTGGTTTTATTGTTTTTCGGGTCAATAAACAGATCATCAATATTCATTTTTAAAAAATCTGATTTTTCATATCCATATCGGGAACATGCCTCTGAATTAACATCCAGGATTTGCCCCCGGGCATTGGCAACAATCACAGCATCAGCAACATTTTCAAAAAGCCGGCGATATTTTCTGGTATTATCTCTCATATCCTTGATAAACATTTTAAAAGATCCTGCCATTACCAGCATACCAAACATGCTTGTCCCCACCATAAAATAGGAAAAATCAAAAACTGGTGGGAAATAAAGGGTTTTAAACTGAAAATAGGTATTAAGAATATCTGCCATACCACAGAGGATGGAAATGGCCAGACCAGCCAGCATCCAGGAAATAAACCTTTTATATTGTTGGGCAGGATTCACCCTTTTAATAAAAAACAAGGTGAAAATAATAAGTGCGCTCAGCATAAAATCTCTAACCATATACAATGGTCCGAGTCTCCCTCTGCCATACTCAGACTCCTTGATCAAACCAAAGGCGCGCATCTTGGTAAGAGAAATAAAAGAATCCGGATAAAAAAAAGCTGCTATTACAAATACAAAGGTGCTTGTAATGCCGATTCCCAAAAGTATTTTGGTAATTTTAGGGTGATTCCGACCAGATATGCAATAAATCAGCAATGGAATTGCGCTTAAAAAAAAAGTGGCACTGACCTGCTCCAGCCTGGTCATTTGCATGGCTGTGTGCTGAATGTGCAGGTCGCAGAAAAAATTGGTCATGCCCTCAAAAAGGGAAAACCCAAAACTGGACAATAAAAAAAAAGAAACTACCAGATAAATGGTCTGGTAAATCTGCCTGTAAATATAATAGGAAAACAAACAGCCGATACCCAGGGCACCTGCCAGGATCAGGGGTATTATTATTTGCGTGCTATAGGTTATCTGATACTGAAACTGAATCATAATAGCCTGGATAAAATTTGTGAATCAGACCCGGAATCAAGGCGAAAATCATATTTGCAAAACCGAATCTGAACAATTTCAAGAAATTTAGATTTGTAATAAATATAGTCTAATATAATTTCAGGTATAATAAATGCTTTACGACATTTTGTCAAGACCAGGATTAATCCTAAATCCACCGCCTAATTTATTTTCACTGCCCCAAGCTCAAATTATGGATTTTTTTTTAAAGCTGGAAGCAGATTTCGATAAAATTTTGCGTATGAGAAACAAAAAATAGGGAA
>Ga0256845_1001102_pt1 | contig 22811 bp, 21 predicted proteins | sample RiftiametaG_FD_189101 | JGI IMG/M metagenome (GOLD analysis project Ga0256845, IMG submission 189101) | Tube worm associated microbial communities from hydrothermal vent at the East Pacific Rise, Pacific Ocean - Riftia | ecosystem: Host-associated > Annelida > Integument > Unclassified ... | reverse complement strand
GATTGGGCTCATCCCGTGCCCAACGTGCAATTCAAGCTGGCGACCTAACTTTGCCCTCGTTCATACGGGACCGTCTTCTATGCTCGGCGCCCATCGGATTCGGGACTTTATCGCCGGGCTGCTAGGGGCACTCGACAAAATCGTTCATTTGGTTGTTGCCCGAGTTACACTCGGGGTCTGCGTGAGGAGCATTCACAACCGCCACGGCTTCGAGAAGGCCAGATTCAAGTGCGCCGCGAAGTTCAGGAGTGAGTCCGGAACTGTCGAATGCGAGTTCGACGCTGTTTCCCGGAAGAAGCCCATGATCGATGTCGAGAGTGCCGATCAGACGACTTTCGGCAATGGTACCGGCGAAGAGGTCCACGGTCGCGCGGCCTTGAGTGGCGGCTTGACCGGAATTGACGATCGTCGCGAGAATGGCATCACTTCCATCGCAGCGGTTCTCGAGAGTCTGTATTTGGAGGTCCGGGAGTGGGTAAGATTCGCTCGTCGTCGGGTTGTGACGAAAAAATTGCTTTGGACCTCGGCCCAGTGCGGCTCCTCAGGATTGGGAATCCCGTATCCGTCATCGAGGACATTTGTGTGATGGTATCCATGTTCGTTCCACGTGTTTCGTGTCGGCATCCACTCGCCTGACGCTGCGCCCCAGATTCGTAACCCCGTTTGTTGGGCTCCTTCACACTCGGCGGCGGCCGTGTAGTGGTTGGCGATCGTGATAAGATCAGCATGGCCGTCGTTATCGACGTCGGCGACAATAGGATTTTCCCAGAGCGTGGTGTCGGTGTTGCAGGTCTCAAAGACAACCTCGCCACCTGCGGACCCGCTGAAAAATCGAAGGTTGAGCTCATCGACGTGAATTACCTCGGTGATACCATCTCCATTGAGGTCGGCCGCGACGGCGCCGACCGTTCCTGAGCCGCAGTCGAGCGTCGGTTGGATCCACAGGAGGGTGTCTGCGTCGTTGATCGAGGGGTCCATGAGTGCGGCGCCGCTGAACGCAGCGTATCCGAGGCCGCCCGGTACGCCGATGTCGGGGATCGAGTCGCCGTTGATGTCGGCGACCATCGGCGGTCCCCCTCCGCCATCTTTGACGCAGGTTGAGGGGTCGAGAGTTCCATTGATGTCGACCTGCGTGCGGACCATCAGAATCCCGCTGGGGGCAGTGCTGTCATAGTTCCAGATGTTGAGATCATGTAAATTCGAACTGCGATTCGAAGCGACACTGATGATTTCGGGTGTTCCATCGGAATTAAGATCTGCGACCGCAACCCATTCCGCAACCAGACCCGAGTCAGCCAAGATACCTCCGTCGGCTGCGTGAATGCGGGTCGGAGTCACAATTTCCATGATCCCATCGCCGTCGATATCGATTGGAATGACATTGGACCAACCGTAAATATGATCGACGCCGGTATAGGCCACCTTGACGGCGCCTGTCTGTCTGTCCGTTGAGGATGTGGTGATGGGTAATAACCTCGGACCAGCCGTTACCGTCGATGTCGGCGATGCTGGGCATGAAACAGCTGTTTGAGGTTGGAGAGGTCCACAAAACCTCTCCGGTACCACTGTAGACCCGTACGGCCTCCGACACAGTGCAGGTGGCGACCTCTGCTCCGGGGTTTCCATCGAGATCTCCGGCTGCGATCTGTCTTCCTGGGTAGGTAAACTCGCCCCCCTCGGTGGTGAAGGTCGCCCATTTCTCTTCAAGAATGCCGTCGATGATTGAGAATGCGCGGACGGTTCCGAACGAGGTCCATGTACCTTCAAAGGTTGTCACGATAATGTCAGGAATGTCGCGACCATCGACGATGCCATCGCAGTTGTCATCGTCGAGTTGGGTGACTGCCGGGGTCATCATGATTTGGGCTTCCGACCATTGGTGCCTCAATTCGGGTGCGACGGAGCTGGCGAGTTCACAGGCCATGACGCATCCCACTCCGAGAGGGGCCTGATGTGCACAGATTTCGGGTGCGGGCAGGCAGCGGCCTTGGAGTGGAAGCGGAGAGTTATGACAGATCTCCGACGGGGTCGTGGGGGCGGCCGCGAGGCTATTTTCGCAATAGAACTCCTGCTCGCAGTCCGAGGACACCGAGCAGGGGTTCGTGGCATCGAGGCACTCCATGGCGACGCAGTATCGGTTCCCGATGCAGTCATCGCTGGTGCGGCAGGGGAGAAAACAGAGACCCTCGTGGCAGAGTTCGTCCTCGCTCGCGCAACATTCGGATCCGCATTCCACTCCACTCGAACATTCCTCGTCGCTACCGCCGCTGTCGTTACCGCCGCTGTCGCTACCGCCGCTGTCGCTACCGCCGCTGTCACTACCTCCGCTGTCGCTACCGCCGCTGTCGCTGTCGCTGTCGCTACCGCCGCTGTCGCTGTCGCTACCGCCGCTGTCGCTGTCGCTACCGCCGCTGTCGCTGTCGCTACCGCCGCTGTCGTTGCTGCCCCCAGTGTCATCGGCCCCAAGATCATCCTCACGAAGAGGGGTGGACGACTCCGTCTCGTCCGCCCCTCTGTGGTCAGTTTGGGCGCCGTCTGGAATCTTGACGATCACCTGTTCAAGAAGATCGCTCCTTCCACAGCCGGATTGAACGACCATAATAGAGGCGAGCGCCCACGATGCGGCGCTCGCTGCCAACCCAGGATTACGGGGGCGAGTGAGATCCATCTTCTTTGTCTCTGAGTCACGATGGAGTTCAGAGCAAGGGACAGCACTGCGTCGGGCACTGCCGAACGCGATGTGTCCTTTGACGCCAACGCGGCCGGAAGGAGCGGGGAGCGCGTGGGAATGGAGGTGGACTCAAACAAGGACGAGCCGGCCCATAAGGGGCTGTAACCTCGCCTAGGTCGACGACCCTTCAAAGAGTTCACGGATCACCGCGAGCAGCTGGGAAGGGGAGTAGGGCTTTTGCAAAAAACCAGCGAGTCCCTTGCCTGAGAACCCCGTGTTTGCATCTTCGCTGTTGTATCCCGATGACAACACAACGCGGACGTTGGGGTCGATGAGGCGCATCTCCCGAAACGCTTGGTCGCCGGAGAGCCGTGGCATCGTTAGATCCAGGAGTACAGCATCGATCGTCGCGTGGTGGGTAGCGAAGGCCTCAAGCGCTTCTTGGCCATCGGCACAGTCAATGACACGTAGACCCGAACGTTCTAAGATGCGGCGGGCGACTGCGCGAACTGAGGGTTCATCGTCGGCGACCAATATCGTCCCTGAGAGTTGACGGAAATCGACTTGCGACCTCTGAACTCGGGGGAGCGATGGACCGGCCCGGACCGTCTGGGGGAGCAATATTTTGAATGTCGATCCGCGAGTTGGTTCGCTATAGACTTTTATCGCACCCTTGTGACCACGAAGTATCCCAAGCACGGCGGCGAGTCCCAGCCCTCGACCTGTGAATTTTGTCGTAAAGAAGGGGTCGAAGATACGTTCACGTGTAGTCGCGTCCATCCCGCGTCCTGTGTCAGAGACCTCAATATAGACATATCGACCGCTGGGAAGGTCATCGTCCAAATAGGTGGATGCTAGATAGGCTCCATCGGCATCGATCACGCCGGTGGAAACCGCGATGACCCCACATTCTCCCTGCATAGCATCGCTCGCGTTGGTGATGAGATTCATCACGACTTGGCGCAGTTGGGTGGCATCACCCTCGACCTCTGGAAGATCGTCGCAGTAGTTGATCTTGAGTGTGGCCGTGCTTGAAATTACGCTCTTGAGCAGATGGGACATCTCGTCGACAATGCGGTTGACGTTGAGACGTTCAATGATGAAACGGCCTTTACCGGAGTAGGCGAGCATCTGTTTTGTGAGTTCAGCAGCTCGCTTTGCGGCGGTCTCAATGTCTTCGACGATCGGTAGAATCGGCGACTCTGGAGGGAGAGCATCGAGCAAGATGCCAGCATTTCCGAGCACACCGACGAGCAAGTTGTTAAAATCGTGTGCAATGCCACCTGCAAGCACGCCGAGGCTCTCGAGCTTCTGTGCGTGCTGATTTTTTAGTTCGAGGCCGCGTCGCTCGGTGATATCGGTGACGAGGGATAGTGACCCTTCGTCGCGACCGGCGGTGTCGTAGATAGGGTTCCCCGAAACGACGGTCCATAGCTCTGTACCATCGCCGCGTATGAAACGAAAGTCATGGCGTTCAGCGATGCCTCTCCGGCGCCGTTAAACGTTGACCTTGGCCTTTTGAATGGACGCATCATCCATGAAATCGAAGAGCGGTTTTCCGATCATCTCGGATGGAAGATGACCCATCATCTTGGCCATCCGGTCGTTGACGAAGGTCGTATTGGAAAACTCGTCGATCATCCATACGCCTTCGAGGCAGGTCGATACGATTTGTCGGTAGCGGGCCTCGCTCAGTGCGAGCTCTTTGTCGCTATGTTGACGAGCCATCTCCGCAGCAGCCCGGCTGGCGAATAGACCGAGCACGGCATCGATCCCCTGAGGGACAGCGAGAGGATGATCGTGAATGGCGACGAGGATACCCAGCGGATTCCCGTTGTGGTCTCTGATCGCCACACCGAGGTACCCTTCGATTCCCATGTCGACCAGGAGTCGGTCTTCTGGGAAATGCCGTTGGACCGCGCAGGGGTAGAACCGGTAGCCCTTGTCCATTGCATCCGCGCAAGGGGTGGATTTCAGAGCATACTCGAACGGCTCAGATTTTAGCCCCCAGTTCCAGTTGGCGATGCTGCGGATGCGAGAGCCGCAGGGGAGCAACTCGCCCACAAAGGCTTGCTTAGTTTGCAGGGCGTCACAGGTGCAGCGAGCGAGCGCATTAAAAAACCTCGATCCTGTGTGTTGCGCGGTTCCATTCAGCAGGATCGCCGCGCAGCGCTCGAGATCGAGAGGCATGGAGGTCATTGAGAGGAGCGTAGTATAGATCAATTGAGTCGGGTCAATTTTACATCTCGCGGACGAACATGACCGCGAGATGAGGGGCGTATTGGCGCATGAGGGCCCATCATGGGGAAGGAACAGGCTGGATTGTAGATGAGCGCCGAAGAGCCCGTGCCCACTTAGGAAAGGCAGGTAGGGGTGCGCGATAGACTCGAAATGAATCGAATGGACCCCGAATCGATCAGGGCGGTCGATACGATAGTACGGCAAGGACACCTTTGGGCAGATCGACCTTCGAATCTTCTGTAGCGCGGCATCGGTACCACCTCTGGGAGAGAGGCATGACCACGACCCTTGCATCACGGGGGGTCGGTTGTCTACTCTCCGCGGGCGTCTCATGCCGAAGTCTACTTCTCGCTCCACGGTTTCACGTTCCGGCGTCCTTGAGGCAATTGGGTTTCTGTTTCGCCAAGTTCGGCCTGCCGAACGGATACTTGTCGGAATCCTTGCGCTCGGACTTGTCTTGATCGTCGTCTCCCGGACCGGTGAGACGAATTTTCGAACGGTCTGGATTCAATATTTTAGGTTCTTCGCTCGAAATGTAGCGATCGTATTCATCATTTCGCGTGTCGCATATTGGATCGATGAGAACTACGTACCGCCGGGTGCGGCGTTGAAGCGTGTTAAAATATGGATATTGGGAGAAAAAACTGAAGGAAGGCTCGGACATCACTGGCTCGATACCTTGATGTTCGTCAACAGAAAGCGCTTGGGGGCCCGGCCGAGCGTGCTGGGCAATGATCTCGAGTTTATCCGAAATGTCATGATCTTGCTCGGCAGTCTTGCGATGTATTCGAACATCAAGACCCGAATTCCATTTATTCGTGACCGCACGCTTGGCGATAAGTTTTTCAAGGACCTTGATGGGATGTTAATTCCAGAAGGATGGATCGAGACCGTGGAGCACTGGTTCGCGTCTTCGTCTGACGTGACCGCCTATTTTCAGCACGTGTACATGCACGACTACACGTGGATGGTGCTGTTGATGGTTCTTTTATACATACGGCGAGATACATTTAGCCTGAAATGGCTAGTGTTGTCTGTATCTATTACCTATGTGGTCGCAATCATGATCACGGCTGTGTATCCTTCGGTAGGCCCTGTGTATATGGATCCAGAGCATTTTGGGTGGCTAAAGGGCACTCGGATGCATTCGACTCAGCAACACCTTCTTCGCTACTTTATTTGGTCGACCGGGCAGATGGAGGCCGGTGAAGGCATTACGGCGAAAGCCTTTGTTGGAATCGCCGCATTTCCGAGCCTTCATGTTGGACACATGATGATCATCTTTTGGATTGCGCTTCGAACCGTCCCCATTTACAGCATTTGGATGGTGTGGACCTCGGCGCTGACAGTGTTGGCTACAATTGGCTTCGGTTGGCACTACGCCGTGGATGCCGTGGGGGGAGCGGTCTTGGCGATAGTTGTGTCGGAATCTCTCTATCGATTTCTAAGGCGGCATGAACCAGCCGCAGCTCCTCATGTGATTGCGGAGAGCACAGATTGAAACCGCGTGCCGAGTAGGGTCTGCCCAGGCCCGGGGGCTTGGGCTCATATGTCTTCAGTGAGGCAGTCTCGAGTGTATGCGCCGTAGCAGGAGTCACGAAGTCTCAGAAGAAGCGGATGATTGGGTGTGCAGGCCTCGTCTCGATTGACCTTGGCGAAGGTTTTGATACAGAGGGCCGCCCTATCGTTGGTGTAGCGATAGCAATGTGAATCGAGAGCGTCACGCCAGGCGAAGTAGTCGACGCAAGCCCAACTGGTGAATTTATTCTCGTCGACGATGGTCCCAAGGAAGGTGGACTCATCAGGACAAGGAACGTCGCAGCGGTCCGCCCATTCTTCTTGTGCGTCCTGTAGACGGTCTTCGAAATTGTTTGTTGTCGTGCATCCGAGGCAGCCAACAAGAAGTACGTAGTGAGACACAGAGGCCTTCGTAGTTACACGGCCTCTGCGTGCGAATCTTGGATTGGCTGGTGCTTCCGGCCGGCAGCAGTGAGATACTGGCGGGACCGCAACGTATGGCTCTAGATCTGCGCGAAGCGTTTGCATTTTTTCAAGTTACCGCTGGAGGCAGTAGATGGATGCCATCATGTAGCAGTCGCGCGTGGTGGTACTCCACTGCTTCGAGCGGAGATCAGACTCACCAACTAGCGCGGGAATGGCGCCATCGGTGGTGCTCCACCCATTGCAGCTTTGACCTGGAGTTCCGGCGACGTCTGGGGCTGTGGCGCCTGTCCACACGGGTCCTCGATGGCGCGTGCCATCCGCGCTCATGTCGAGTGTAGCGATGAGGGTGGTGATATCTTGCACAAAGAACTGGCCGTCGGTGGCGAGTCGAACCCCGTCGGGGCGCATCCAGGGGGTTGCGGACGCGCCTAGGTCGAAGCGTTCCATCGGGGCGTCGGTTCCGTCGCTGAGCAGCGCGAAAAATATGGCATTCGCAGGGCCAAGTCCGGCGCTTTGGGCCTCGGCCTGGCAATATTCGTCGTAGCCAGAAACCATGTTGTCGCCCGTCATTGTCTGCGAGCTGACAAAGGCGTAGCGGTTGGCCGAGACGGGCTGTGGAGCAATTCCAGCCACCACTTGATCGATACCGAAGCAGTAAAGATGGGCCTGTGCGGACGCACAGTTTTCGCGCTCAGACTCGTCGCGCCACCAACGTGTGGCACCTCCATCGGTGCTACCGAGCGTGCTGCTTTCGTCGGATCCACTCCAGTTCCCGCAGGCCTCGGATGGTACGTCAGGTACGTCACCACCGGTGAAGACCTTGGTGTGGCCGACGTCTTGACCCATGGGATCAAGCGTGACCGGGTAGTAGAGACCTCCGTTGTTGAAGAGGCTCATCGCGGAGCTTGCCACCGGGCGACCGTCAGGTCGGATCCAGCCCTGTGCGCCCTCGAGTCGAGTAATTGCCATCGTGCTGTCGTCCGACAGGAGGGCGACGTAAGTGCCAGCGAGACCCGCCGCAGCCGCGGCATCGTTGCAGATGCTGTCGGCGCCCGCCAATCCTCCGAGATTGGATCCCATCGCGTCAGTGGTCACGAAAGCAAAATTTCCGATGGTGATCGCCCCGTCGCCATCGCCGTCGCCGTCGCCGTCGCCATCGCCGTCGCCGTCGCCATCGCCGTCGCCGTCGCCATCGCCGTCGCCGTCGCCATCGCCGTCGCCCCCCTCTGTAGCCCCGCACAATCCGTCTTCTTCGACGCAAATCCAGGGTTCGTCACAGGTTCCGTCCGGTCGACATTGGCAGTCAAATTCGCCGGGCGAACAACGGACAGTCTCAGTCGAATCGGAGAACAGCAGGTCGTCGGCGAGAATCTCGGGATAGTTGGGGATGTTGAAGCCACAGCCGCTCTCGCCCGACTCTGGACAGGCTCCGACGATAAATAAAACTGCCGCGAGCGCGGTGAACTGAAGTGAGGCTCTAGACCGCCGGTGCGATGATTCCACACGAACCTGCGTATCACGCAGGTTGTCCGCGGGCAACCGAAGAGAATGTGGATGGGATGTCTTCATGCGAGGCTCCTAGGTGTGCGCGCTGGAATCCGTTATTCAGATGGGGAAACTCGGAGCCGGTTGTTCACAGCGGCGGAACGGCCCCTCCGGATGAGGATCGAAGGTGCTCGCACGTTTGCACCAGGACCTCAGAAGCGCACTGGCTCGTCGTCGGAGAGTCGACTGCGGTTGAAACGGAGCCTGGCTGTGATAAACGGGAGGGACGTCCTTGGAGGACTTTCAGGGACGGTCCGGACAGGCGATGAACAACGATACTTACAGTTCAAAAAGGATGAGCAAAGAAGTGGGCGCCACAACGAGGGGAGGGTCTTGGGCCCTGATTGTGGGCGGACTTGCAGGGATAGGTTGCACATTGTTGACTCCCTATCCAGGTGGAGGGAGCCTGCTGGATGCGTTCCAAGGGGGGGAGAGCGGGATCTCCGACAGCCAGGAACCGTTGGTGAACCCTCCTACAGATTTGAAAGTCGGAGTTCTTAATAACTTGGATTCTGTGAAGGTTGCACTTCCTGGCGCGTCCTTTCCCGTGAGTTTGAACTTTCAGGCGGCCGCGGCAAATGTTGTAGGTGGTGGCATTCGATTCGAGGGATCCGACGAAGTGCAGTGGACCTTGCTCTCGAAAGTCACGGGTGAAAAAGTCGGTGATGTTGAGTTCTCCTATGTCGTGGATGCAGGGGCCTGCGACGATATTGGTAACCTGTGTCATTCAATCTTGGCCGAGGAATTTGTGATCACCGAAATCGATTCGGAATTCCATGTGTCTGAGCCTGTGGAGATCGAAGTTGTACTTCAGTGCGCAACGTGCGGGTCTACAAGCTGTGTTGAGATTCTTCCGCCAGGTTCTTGCCAAGAGTGTGTACAGCCTTCGGTTTGCGAAGACCTTTATGAGGTTTGCTACGGCAAGGATGCACCTTGGGAAGGTACTCAAGAGGCGAATGTCTTTGAGCAGTTTTTGGGCGGTGGTGGGTCGATGTGGAAGGGCCTACATACCTGTGTCGAGGGCGAGGCACTTTGTTCCATGTTTATCGAGGATGATCGCTGTGAATTTTAGACTGTCAAGAAAATCCGCCGTGAGAGAATGTGTTTCGAGGGGAGTTGCATCCCTTGTCGTGATGCTGACCTTGGTACCCGGCCGCGCGGCCGCGGAGACGTTGGGGCCGGAGATCCGCTCGGAGGCGGCTCCCGAGCCACAATCGGAGGCGGCTCCCGAGCCACAATCGGAGGCGGCTCCCGAGCCACAATCGGAGGCGGCTCCCGAGCCGCAATCGGAGGCGGCTCCCGAGCCGCAATCGGAGGCGGCTCCCGAGCCGCAATCGGAGGCGGCTCCCGAGCCGCAATCGGAGGCGGCTCCCGAGCCACAATCGGAGGCGGCTCCCGAGCCACAATCGGAGGCGCGCTCGGAAACTCGGCAAGACGAAGGGACTTCGGTGGGGACGGAGTCGGAAGCGGAGACGCTGGAAGCTGTCCGAGCACGGTTCTCAAAGGGCGCTGAGCACTATGAACTTGGTGAGTACAGCAAAGCGATTGACATATTTGAACAGCTGTATCGAGAGACTCGTGAACCCAGACTCTTGTTCAATCTCGGACAGGCCTATTGGCAGCGCTACAGCGTGGATCCCAAGATCGTTCACCTGCGATCCGCTCGAACAATGTTCCAGAATTACGACAAGGCGTCGGCGGCTGACGATAACTACGATCCTCGTGAGGTCCGAGGATATGTCACGTCGATCGATGCTCAAATCGTCGGAATTGAGTCCTCGCGGACGACCTCGTTGCAGCCCATGGGCCCGGATCCAAGGATGCTTGCCAGTGACCGCCAGCGTCGAATCAATACCGGCATGGTTGTGTCGGGTGGGGTATTCACGGCGCTCGGGGGCTCCGCCGCAATCGCTGCGGGGGTGTTTGCGATCGTCCGCGGTGGAACAAAATTTTCATTGGACCAAAGCGGCGGTGGAGAGGCGGGCGTTTCGAACCCCTTCTCAGTGGAGGAGCACGAGCAGTTACGTAGAACCTATCTTACAAGCGGACAGGTCATGTTTGGCACAATCGTCGGAGCCGCTGTTTTCTTGCCGATCGGAATACTCTTGATGGCGACGGGGAATTTGCGCAACCGAAGCCTTGGAAGCGCCAGCGGATTGGCCTTTCAACCGATGGCAACGGGCGTTGGGGTAGCGTTCTAGGGATCTGTTGTTCGCCACGTGTTGAGGGAGCTGGAATCTCATGCGCGCTGATGTGGGGAGATTGTATGACCCCCAGATCAGAGCGAAGTGCGCATGGCGGCGAGTGGCGGCGAGTGGCGGCAAAAATGGAACGACAAGAAGAATGAGGAAGGGTTGATTGAATGCCCTTATGGGTTCACGGCGAGCCGAGACAGCACGGGCGTTGCTTGACTCTCGTTCCGCGAGAGGGCAAACCAGTAGTTGAGTGACGTCCGGGAATTCGGCGGTTTGTGTCGGCCAGGCGTGAAAGAAAGAAAGCAACAGGATGTCTAAGAAACTTTACGTTGGCGGTCTCAGTTGGGGAACCGACGATCGAGGGCTGCGCGCTGCCTTCGAAAAATTCGGTGTCGTGGATGACGCCAAGGTGATCACGGATCGAGAAACAGGCCGCTCACGAGGCTTTGGTTTTGTGTCGTTTGTTGAACCTGCCGATGCCGATAAAGCGGTTGAGGGTATGCACGAGCAAGAACTTGAGGGTCGTCGGCTTACCGTGAACGAAGCCCGTGAGCGAGCACCACGCGGGAGTGGGCCTCGCGGCGGCGGCGGCGGCGGCGGCGGTTACGGAGGAGGAGGCTCGCGGGGCGGAGGAGGCTATGGCGGAGGCGGCGGAGGAGGAGGCTACGGAGGAGGCGGCAATGATCGCGGAGGCGGAGGCGGTGGCCGAGATCGAGGAGGCAAGGGGCAGCGACGCGGAAGTCAGCAGCAGGCACAGCCGGAGCCCCAGAGTGAGAGCCGTCGGGGTCGTTTCGACGATAACTGGTAGTCTCTCACCTCCAGCATTAATTGCCGACGATACGGCGCCGCATGATGTGTGGCGTCGTTTTTTATGGCGTGGAGTCCGGTCCAGTTGCCAGGGAAACACGGATCGATAGATCGTGAAAAAGTGCACTGCCGCCCATATCGGTCTCTTGCTGGGATCGAAGAATGTTTACGCTCGTGCCGGTAGGACTGAGTTTAGACCACCATATGCTCGGAATCATAGCGGTGCCCTCGATGAGGCCATCATCGCTCTCAAGTCGAAGTACCAGGGAACCTGTCGCACTCCGGACTTCGACTTGGGCTCCGTCCGCGAGGTTGTGAGCAAATATATCCTGGGGGTGCATACAAATTTTGGGTGTCCTTTCAGCACGCAAATTTTTTTCAACATTGGCGAAACTGCTGTTCAAAAAATGATGAGCAGGAGGGGTTACACATTGTAGACTGGCTTTGTTGTTGGAGCTCACCTGGTATGGGTTCGTCAATGAATTCGGTGGGATGTAGGTTGGGACCGGATCGTATCCATCTTCTGCCATTTGGTTGCTGTAGAACTCACATTTTCCGCTCGGTGTTGAAAAATCCCCGTTCGAATGGGGAAGAAATGGACTTGGGACCGCTGCGCGGACAAAGCCCTGCTCGATCAGCGTTTCCCACGTGATGGAAGAAAAATTTGGATGCCGTTGTCCAGCGACAATCTGACGGAGTTGGGTCTCATCATCCTGGAGAAAACATGAATCTCGAAATCCCATACCCCGGGCGATGCGGCGAAATATTTCACTGTTGGGCAAGGACTCTCCCACGGGCTCGATAGCCGGTCGATTCAAGGTGAGATAGAAATGTCCATAGGGGCGTAGAATATCCCAGTGTTCGAGTTGGGAAGTCGCTGGAAGTACGATGTCGGCGTAGTCGGCCGTATCCGTCTGGAAGTGTTCGAGGACCACTGTGAAGAGGTCTGCTCGAGCCAGACCTCTACGGACGGCGCCTTGGTCTGGAGCCACGGCTGCCGGATTGCTGTTGTAGACGATCAGTCCATGGATGGGCGGGCCCGCGTGGGAGGCGTCGACCCGTCTATCGACCGGACGGGGGTGGTGGTGCGCACGAGCGATGTCCGAAGAATTTAGGCTGAGAGCGTCGCCGAGCCGAATCATGTTGATCTTTCGCCGCGGGATGGTGTCCGCGTTGGCGGCTGCCGCTCCCGGTAGGCAGGTCGGATCGAGAGGCAGCACACCCGAGGTGCTGAGTAAAACACCGCCCCCCGGGACCTTCCAGCTGCCGGTAAGGGCTGGAATACAGACGATCGCTCGAGTTGCCATTCCGCCGCCAGCACAACGCTGCATTCCGTAGTTGATTCGAATTGCGGTCGCCGGAGTCGAGGCGATCGCCAAGGCCAGCTCGCGAATGATCGGGGCCGGAATTCCTGTGATCTCGGCGCCGCGTTCGCTGTTCCAGGAGCGAAGGCGCTCGCAAAGTTGCGTGAAGCCAAGGGTATGTTTCGACACGTAGTCCCCGTCGTGTCGGTCGGCGTGAACGATTTCAGCCATCAGCGCCATGGCCAACGCGCCGTCAGTGCCTGGGCGGATCGGGATCCAGCGGCTTGCGGCCCGCGCGGTTTTGGTGCGCACCGGGTCAATCACGATGATCTGGCTTCCGCTTTTTTTTGCCTGCTGGATGATTTTCCAGAGATGCACATTGCTGGTGAGCGCATTGCATCCCCACAGGAGAACAATTTTGCTGTGGATAAAGTCCGTGGGATCCATACCGATGCCCGAACCGATGGTGTAGCGGTAGCCCGTGGCTCCTGCCTCGGCGCAGATAGTTCTTGCGAGTTGGGTGGAACCGAGACGGCTGAAGAAGGCTTCGGCGATCGCCTCTCCCTGGAGGACCCCCATGGTGCCGCCGTAGGAGTACGGCAAGATGGATTCGGGCCCGTGTGTGGCGATGATCTTACCCAAACGATCGACGATCGTAGAAATCGCCTCCTTCCATGAAATTGTCTCGTAGCGGGGTCGGGACCCGTCGGCCTTGTCGTTGATGCGTCGTTTGGGCTGCGTGAGTCGATCCGGGTGGTAGACCCGGTTTTCAAGGTAGCGGTTGACCTTTACGCACAGTTGCTTGCCAGTGAAAGGCTGTCTTGGATCGGGGCGGATTCCTACGGCCCGCCCACTCCGGCGGTCGACGGTGACCAACCAGCTACAGGAGTCGGGGCAGTCGTGAGGGCAGACGCCACGAACCTGTTCGAGTGAATTATTCATTGGCTACAGCTTGCCCGTAAGCCTGCCAGATCCGTGCCGCGATGTCATCTCGAGATTGTGATGGCATAGCGAGAGATTGCCGTACTGCGGCTCTCTCCCGATAAATTACGCGGCGACTCTGCCGTTAAGCGCGTCGATCCTCTTCGCTTGTGTGCGGATTAGGTCGAGAGCGATGGTCGGGCGCGCGGCAAGGAAATCGACGAACTCCGCCCCTCTTACACGCTGTACGAGGCAGGCACTTGTGGCGCGAACGGTCGCTCGTCGGTGGTTCCCGGCGAGTACGGCACCTTCCCCAAAAAACTCATTTGGACCGACAGACCCAACGATTGCACCCTGGTAGTGAACTTCTGCTTCGCCGGAGAGGAGCACAAAAATGTAGGTCGCTTCGTCTCCTTGTGTGATCATGTCTTCTCCGGCTTCGAACTTTGTCATCTCAAAGGAAAGATCGTGGTTGGAGTTTGAGTGCAGGGCGATGAGACCATGCAGAAGCTTTACCTCCAGTGCGCGGTAGAGTGACCAGTTCAGAGCGAAGGGGTTGCCTGCATCGATCAACTCGTCAGGGTGACAAATGAGCACCGTAGTCATGAATTCGGCCGTTAGAGTCGACGCGTCAGGAATGCCATGGACAATGCTGTTGTCGGTGAACAGTCGGACCATTTTTCCATCGCACTCGAGCTTCAGCATTCCCTCGACGACAAATCCAAAGTTGTCGGCCATGGTCTCGACAAAGTCACCAGCGGAATGAAATTGCTCCAAGGAACCTCGTATTTCGAAAGTGGGCTTTAGGGCTGAACCAAGCGTCTCAATTCGTCCATAGAGCTGATCAAGCATCGGTGGCAGGTCAACGTAGGTCAGCACGACCAACCCATCGACCGAAGTCGTGCCGAACTAGAGAGAGGACCATTTAGGAACCTTCAGGATTCGTTTCGTGACCGGTAGGGGTCAGATTGACGGGGAGAGTTCGTCTCTAGGACCCGGAGATTCGCGCGTGCTTCGGCCACAGCGTGTCGGATGGACGGGCGTAGACTTCGTCCCAGTCGGGCCAGCATGGGGAGCCCTTTCATGGGAGACACACGAGCGAGGGCGTAGGCTGCCCTTACCCGCGTGAGCCGGGGAAGAAAGAGCTGACGCGTGAGTCCTAGAATTGTTTTCGCGGCTTGTTCGGGCGCGGATGGGCCGAGTGCTGCGAGCGCTTCGAGCGCGCGATCTCGGTGCTCGCGGGTGTGCAGCGCATCGACGAGGCGCGGGCCTCCTTCATGACGCCTTGCTCCTGCGAGGGCGAGCGCAGCATCGAAGCCCAGCTCTGTGCGAGAATTTTCATCGAAGAGCAGTTCAGCGAGCGCGTCGCAGGCGACCTGCCCCGGTGGATCGAGCATGGTCAGGGCTCGAACGTGGTTCTCTCGGACATCGAGGTTTTCTTCGTGTCGAAGAGCACGGACGACGTCGGCTTCAGTCGTGGTGCCGCCGAGCTCGACAATAGCGACGCCTGCATGAAATCGAAGATCGTCAAAGACGGAGTCGAGGGCCGCGAGCAGGCGAGCACGGACGTCATCGACGCACCGGATCGCTAGTTCTCGTTCTGAAGCCGGTAGCGAGGATGCCGCAGCTGAGAGGGCCTGGCGAGCCGATGAGGCGATTCTCGACATACACATCAGTGAGCATTCTCGGAGGAAGACCGCCGCTTCGTGGCGTTGCTCTTGCTCTTGAGCATGAGCCGCGCACTCATCGAGAATTGAGTAGGCGCGACGGAGGACCGAGTGGTCGCCAATCTCTCCGAGTCCAAGAAGGGCGAGTCCCGCAATCTGGGGCAACGGGTCCTCGATGGCATGGTGTAGGGCCACGCCTACGGCCTGGTGTTCGGCCGTCTGCGTCGTGCGGGGAGTGTCGTTGTTCATTCCACCTCGCCAGCTTGGGCTTTCTAGGTCGTGTTCCTCGAGGTAGGCGGGCGCGAGGTTGCGGACGCCGATGTTGCGGACCTGCGGATCGTCGTGCGTGCAGTCGCGCAGGGCCGCGGCGAGGGTAATCTCGGCGGTCATCGGGCGAGACCCCCCTCGAGGGGGGTTGAGAGGTCCAATAGGAGGGTCTCAAGGGCGAGACGGACATTCGGATTGCGGGAAAGGTCGGCCTGGAAGCGCTGAACTTCTGTGAGCTGGCGAGCGAGACTTCGCAAGTTGGCGTGGGGGGACAGCTCTTTCTTGGTCTTGCGCGCGTCTTCGTCGATGACGTCGGTGACTCCGGCACCACCGTGCATGATGCCCCGAAGGTGCACCAGCCAGAGCTCGGAGAGTCGGCTGGCGGCGGCTCGTTGTTTCGCCGGGGTCTCCGTGGCTTTTTTTTCGGATTTTTTTTTGGCCTTTGTCGTTCCGCTGGACTTCTGTCGTCCTTTGGCTCGCGGCCCCTTCACGACCACGACCGCGTTTTCTCCGGTCGTGTCCCGATGAAGCGTCATGCCGGTCGAGCTCGCCGAGCCTGTGTCTTCATCGAGGCTTGGCGTAGCGGCAACCGCGAGTTTCCAGCTTGCCCAGAGCGGAGAGCTGTCGCCTGCGAAAATCGCCGAGGCTCCGATTCTTGTCGCGAAAAGGGCCTGTTTTAGCAGAGTTCGAGTTCGTGCCAGGCTGGGGTCCGCGGCGAGCTCAAGCGCGAGTCCTGGGGACCCTTCGCTCAAGTTGATCGCGTCATTTTGTTGTCTCTCATCGGTGTCGATGCTGAGCTCCGCGAGCTTTCGGTCACAGACGCGTTTGATATCGTGGTGCGAGAGACCCTGGAGTGGGACGGCGAGACATCGGCTTCGGAGGGTGTCGAGCACATTGCTGGGGTTAACCGCGAGAAGGACAAAATAGACCCCCGGTGGCGGCTCTTCGAGCGACTTTAACATCGATGCCGCGGCTGCCGGGTGCATTCGGTCGGCGGGGTCGACGATGATGAGATGGGCGGGACGGCTCGTTTTGCGCTCGAGGGGGGCATGCCGGCTGGCGAGTGCGATCTGTCGGGTGGACGATGCGGAGATCGTCCGTGTTTTTCCCTCGCCTTCGAGACGGATGAGGTCTGTGTGGTGGCCTTGCCGGATTCTCTGACAAATCACGCATTTCCCGCAGCCGATTGTCGGCAGCACTTCGCACATGAGCGCGCAGGCGAGACCCTCGGCGAGCGTCGCCTTTCCGATGCCGCGAGGGCCTGACAGCAAGAGGGCATGGTGTAGGCGTCCGCGCTCGATTGCCCGCGACAGCATTGCCTGAATCGGCGCATGGCCGATGACGCCGGGGAAGGTCGTCGCGTCGTTCACCTGCGGGAGTGTACAGCTCGAAGCGGGTGTTGCTGACGAAAATAGTGTGTTGTTGAGGACGGCTTACGCGCTCACGGGACAAGGACGCGGGAGTGGCGTAGACTCCCCGAACTCATGAGCAGTTCGAAGCCAGGCCTATTTAGCCGCATCAAACGAGCGATTGCTGGCTCTCTCGACGACGCCGTCAAGGATTTGACCGACCCCGGCCAGGAGCTAGGGCTGATGCTCGACGACCTCGGTACGCAGATCAAGGACGCAGAGCGCGACCTCAAAACCGCGATGGTCGATCAGAAGGTCATGGAAAAGAAATTAGCGGATAGGCTAAAGGATGAAGAGCGCTGGCAGAGCAAGGCCGAGCAGGCGCTAAAACTCGGTGACGAGTCGCTCGCGCGTGCAGCTCTGGCGCGCAAGGGGGAGTTGGTTGTCGATCGCAAGAGTGCAGAGGTCGCCCTGGGCGAGCAGGCGACGCTTGTCGAAGACATGCGAGAACAGATCAAGAGTTCGAAGAACAAGCTTAAGGCCCTCAACCTCAGACGGGGTAGTTTGATGGCGCAAGCCCGCGCACAAAAGCAGGGCGGCAGTTCAGCTGCGGGGGTCGGTATCGCGGCCGCCTCTACGATCGACGCGATCGAAGATCGAATTTCTGAGATGGAAGCCTTTAATGAAGTTTCGTCGGAGACTCGATCTTCGGCGGCGAAGGACGCAGAGATCGATCGAAGGCTCAGCGAACTCGATGGTTCAGGTGGCGTGAGCGATGAACTCGAAGCGCTCAAGGCTAAGATGCGCTCGGCTTCCGCGATTACCGACGGATCCGAGAAAAAGTAGCCTGTAGTTGCGGATGCAAGCTTCGACGAGACGGGACGAGCGAGCCTCATGGCGGTCCGCGGGGCCGATTGTGCTGGTCGCTGCGCTGGCTCTACTTTGGGGGTTTCCGTATTTTGAGACTGTCCGAAACGCGAACGAGGTTCCGCGATTGATGCAGTCGATCGCGCTAGTGGAAAGTGGTGAGTTCGCGATCGACGGGACGGCGCTCGATGGATGGGATCCTGGCCCGGACACTTCCCGCCATCCCGAGACCGGGCGCCTCTATCCGAATAAGCCGCCGGGCGCTTCGCTGCTGGGAGCGGCCGCCTACGGATCCGCGAAGGCCGTGACACGGAGCTCGGGAGAACCTACGACGTTGCGCTCATTCACATGGTGGGCGCGACTCTTCGGCGGGGTGCTTCCGACCCTCTTGATCGTAGGTCTCGGCTGGAGGCGATACGCTCGATCTCGAGGGTCCGCGGCAGTGGCGCTGGCACTTTTGTTGTATGCGTTGGCATCGCCGGCGGCATCGTACGCACATTTGTTTTACGGTCACCAACTTGCGGCTTGTCTTTTGTTTCTGGGGGTTGGTTGGCTGGCGGACGGAGGTGAAACTGGACGTTGGCCTTTTGCGATGGCGGGCGGCTTTGCGGCCGCGAGCGCCGTCTCGGTCGAATATGGGGCGGTCTTTGCGGGGATTCCAATCGGAGTACTTCTCGTGATGAAAGGAGGGTCTTTGCGCGGACTCAAGGTGATGGCGGCCGCGATCGCTGGCTCCATGGCGCCAGTGTTTTTGCTGGCGCGTTACCACGCTTTTGCCTTTGGTCACTGGGCATCGACAGGCTATCATAATGCCGTAGACGCCTCGTTCGCCGCCAAACATGGCGTCGGGCTGTTGGGGTTGAGCTATCCGACGTGGGATGGTTTTTTTACCCATGTCATATCCCCGGGGGGGGGCCTTTTGTTTTGGTGCCCACTGTTTCCTCTGGGCCTATGGGGCTTGTTGCAGATCGCAACGAGCCGCGAGCTGTCCGAGCGACGCGATGAGGCTCGTCTTCATCTAACGATTTTTGTCGTGATTTTGATTGTGGGTTGTGGATTGTCTTTCGATGGGGGGTGGCGAGTTGGCCCTCGCTACATGGTGATAGCGCTCCCCGGATTAATCCTGGGGTGGTGTCATGCTTTCGCCCAGTTGCGGACAGAGCCCATACGAATGGGTATCGTCGCCTGTTTGGGAACCGCGTCTTTGTTGGTAAATACGCTGGCCGCAAATCTCTGGCCACACATCGATCTGACCAATATCTATGGACCGATCGCCGACGTCCTTGTTCCTCTCCTGAAGCGTGGGTACCAACCCTATGGACCGATGTGGGCCACGGGATTCGAGGGTGGCGCGTGGATGGGTACCGGTGGTTGCGCCGCAGTGGTTACCTACTCGCTATTTCGGTTGGGGGAGTTCGGTGCGCGTATGACTTTGGCGATCATGACTGGGCTAGCAATGGCCGTGTACCTTGTGTTTAGTTTTGCGCCAGCTTTCACCCCCCAGCACCCAAATGCGGCAAGAAATCTTCGCTACATTGAAGGTGTCTACGAACCGGCGCCGCGAAGCCGTCGCGCAGGGGAGTCCCGTCGCCTCGGCTATCGGTGAGCTTCGGGAGGATTCTAGACTGCCTCTTGCTGGGCATTCAGCCTCCATGGTAGGTAATTGTGTGGTTCATTCACACATGCCGACAAATCGGTCGCCTGCCGGAATTTCGTCACAGGCGCTCCATTCCTCCGGTCCGCACCCGTCGTTAGACTTAACCACGGCCCCATTGTCGCACCAATAGGATTCGAGGTCTGTACATGGATGACTATCCTGACACTCGACAAAATGAGCCTCTGTGATGCACCAGTTGTCGAGATCAAGAAATTCGACGGTGTGAACCTTGATCGGCATGCATCCGGCTTCGATACACTGCTCTTTTGATTCAATGTCATCACAGCCGTCGCCATCACCATCGCCATCACCATCGCCATCACCATCACCGTCGCCATCGCCATCGCCATCGCCGTCACCGTCGCCATCGCCGTCACCGTCGCCGTCACCGTCGCCGTCACCGTCACCGTCGCCATCGCCGTCGCCGTCACCTTGAGCGTGGCCGTGGCCGTCGCCGTCGCCGTCGCCGTCGCCGATGGCTTCGTCGGTGGTCGATTCGAAGGCGCCGTTGACCATTGTGCATGCCCCGAGCCCAAGCGCAGCGAGAAACGATAGATAAGCTAGACTACGCATGACTTCACGCTAGCAGGATTCGACGTGGATTCAAGCGCGCGAGGGCTTGAGCGCGCGGGGCCTGGGGAAAATATCGGGCACCAACCAATATTTTTAGGCATCGAGAACGAAGGGCTGCGAGCGAAGCGGGAGTCCACCCGCTTCACAATGCCAGATGGGGCAAGTCCTGCAATAGGACGGTTTTTCACAGTTTCAAAAGGATATCGATCGCTCGGCGGCGAAGCGGAGTTTCGTAGGGCGGAGAAAGCAGCGCGAGGAAGTTGGGGTAGCGCTGTCGATAGACAGATTTCATGTGGCTGAAGGTCATGAATCCAGCCTCTCCATGGTAGCTGCCCATCCCACTTGGACCTACACCACCAAAAGGAAGTGATTCGATACCCACATGAATCGTGCTTTGGTTCACCGAAAGAGCACCCGAGACGATTTTGCGCTCCATATCGCGGATCAGCCCGCGATCGCGGGTGTAGACGTAGGCTGCGAGAGGTCGAGGGCAGGTCTTGATGTATCGGATAGCATCGTCGTGGGTTTCATAGCGAATGATGGGCAACAACGGGCCAAAAATTTCTTCTTGAAGCACACGCATGTTGGCGGTCGCGTTGGTGATTAAAGTGAGCGGAAGTTTTGTGTTGAAGGCGGCCGCGGGCTCGCTGGCTGGATTGATTTCGTGCAGAGTTGCACCCTTGTCCGTCGCGTCTTGAAGCATGTCAGAGAGTCGATGATGATGCCGATCGCTGATGATCGATGTGTAGTCGTCGTTGTCAACGAGCGAGGGATACAAACGCGTGACCTCGGCGAAAATCGCGTCGATGAGTCGTTGCTCATCATTTTTGTGCACAAGTAAGTAGTCTGGCGAGACGCAGGTTTGGCCAGCATTGTACATTTTTCCCATTACCAAACTGCGCAGTTCGGCGCGGCGATAGGAGAAATCTCGACCGATGACCGCGGGTGACTTGCCACCGAGTTCGAGCGTGACGGGGGTCAAGTTTTCGGCGGCAGCCCGCATGACCTTGCGCCCGATTTCTGTCGATCCTGTGAACAGTAGATGATCAAAGCAAAGTGATGAAAAGGATGCAGAGCGCTCTGCATCGCCGATAAAGATAGAAATCTTGTCTCGTGCAAAGGTCTGTTCGATGATTTCGGCAAATAGATGGGCGAACTGAGGGCAGTATTCCGAGAGCTTGATCATGACTCGGTTGCCAGCAGCAAGGGCACCAATCAGGGGGGCCACGGACAACAGAAGTGGATAGTTCCACGGTGAAATGATACCCACGACCCCGAGAGGTTGTGGGACGATCTTGGCGGACGATGGTTGTGTCGCCCAGTGGCCGACACGCCGGCGGGGCGCCATCCATGCGCGCAGGTTGCTGATGGCGTGGCGGATGCCGAGTAGACTTGGGAGCAGTTCTAGCCGCTCGGTTTCGCCGGCTGCACGGTGGCGAAAATCAGCCCGGAGTGCACAAATGATTTTGTCACGATTGTCGAGAAGAAGTCTTCGCAGTTGGAGGAGGTCATCTTGGCGTTCGCTTCGCGTCGAGACCTGCTCCGTCGAAGCCTGCTTCATGATGTTGAAGCAGGCAAGTAGATCGGGGTCTTGAGAGCTGTTCACAGGCCGATGAACTGTAGGGGCTGGGGCCCCCGATGTCATCCTCGACGGTCTTTGATTATCCCGTCTGGTTCCTAGGAGGGCGAACTAGTCGCGTCCAGATAAAAATGGGAACCACTGAAAGACCCTCTCAGGGAGGACTCGAACGGTCGCCATGATAGGACCCCAGTAGTTGGGAATGTAGACTGTGTGACGCGATCGGTCGAGCGCGAGTACAATCTTGTGGGCGGCCTGTTTTGGGGTGATGAAGAGGCTGTTCTTTTTATGTGAGGCGGTCATTGGCGTGTCGACCGGACCCAATTTGAGATTGACGATGCGGACCCCCGTTCTGTACAGGGTGCTGCGGAGGCCTTGAAGATAGAGCGAGAGGCCTCCCTTTGCCGCGCCGTATGTGAAATTTCGAGGGCGGCCTCGCTCTCCGGCGACCGATGTGATCACACCGATCACCGCCGAATCTTGAAGTTTGAGACGCTGCACGAGCGGGACGAGCAGCGCGACAACACTCAAAAAGTTCGTGTGAATGATGTCCGCAGCGTGCTTGGAGTCCATTTTAGATTTTCGCTGATCCCCGAGCTGTCCGTGAGCGATCAAGACGATGTCGAAGGCCTCGATCGTCTGGAAGGCCTTTTCGACCAGGGCTTGACTCGTATGGAGTGTATTGAAATCTGCGGTCTTCGAGTCGACGACGGCGTCTCCAAGTCGTTCGCACAGTGTGGCTAGCTTCCGACGGTTGCGGCCAATCAGATAGAGCTTGTCACCTCGGCGGGCATATTCGTTGGCCGTCTCCGCCGCGATCGCCGATGTGGCGCCAAAAATAAGGATCGTACGTGTCCGGTTCATCGTTGTTGGAGACTTTCGCCCTGCCGTATGCCACGAGGCCGCTCGTGGATCATAGCGATGCTCTTGTCAGGAGGGGACCGAAGGATCTACGCTCGGCCCATGAATTTTCGACGTGTCCACGACCTTGGTTCAGCCATTGTGCTATGCGGATCGTTTTGCACCGGATGTGCCGAGGGTGAAGACAGGTCCCAGGAGACATCGCTTGCGTCAGGGGTAGAGCGACCCGGAGGAGATGGAGACGGAGACGGAGACGGAGACGGAGACGGAGACGGAGACGGAGACGGAGACGGAGACGGAGACGGAGACGGAGACGGAGACGGAGACGGAGACGGAGACGGAGACGGAGACGGAGACGGAGAC
>Ga0256845_1001101_pt1 | contig 22820 bp, 20 predicted proteins | sample RiftiametaG_FD_189101 | JGI IMG/M metagenome (GOLD analysis project Ga0256845, IMG submission 189101) | Tube worm associated microbial communities from hydrothermal vent at the East Pacific Rise, Pacific Ocean - Riftia | ecosystem: Host-associated > Annelida > Integument > Unclassified ... | reverse complement strand
CCTTTACCCGATCTTATACCCTGAAAGACAATATGACATTGTTGTTTTATAACGAAATAATATATGTATCTGCCATGATTATATTTTATATCCAGCATGGTTTGTAAAATATAAAAACTTGTCAATATATATGTAATCTCTTTTATATGAACATTAAGGACAAAAAGGATCAGGATTTTGCTCCTTGTTCATATACAGGTAAGACTTTTGAAGCGGGTATCTGCTCTGTTAATATTTTTTGACCGAGAATTACTGTTTTTGTTTAAGTTTTTTATGCATAGAATGAATTTGGAGTGTCTTTATAATAGGCACGTATTGCCCAAGGACCAGTTTGGTATATTTTATAAGTTGTATGCACAATATCAGCACCTTCTATCAAATAAATCCTTTTGGGGTGCTCTATGTTACCAAATCTATAAAATTGCAAAACAACTTTGGTTCATCAGGAAATTGCGTGCAATCCTTATATCAATTATTGCAAAAGTGAAAAAAGTTTTATTTTTTGTGGGGGTTATGATTATGGGGTGGTTTACTTTGTATGGATCAGCCAGGGATATGAAATGATTTGATTTTTTTGGGGAATACCCCGGGATTATTAATCCCTGAACCGTCTCTGCCCCAGAACCAGGTAATGACCATGTCGGTTCCTGCAAAGTTCAAAAAAATATTAATTATTTATTTAAGCTATGCTCTGGGTAACAGATTTATAATTTATTATTGCCTTTGGGTTCCTTATGATCTATAAATATTCATTTTATACTTAGAAAAAATAAATTATTAAAAAGATAATATAAAATGGCTTCTGAAATTTTTACAGTTTCAAATTTTACCAGGAAAATCAAATCCCTTTTAGAGGAAACTTACCCATTTATCTGGATCACAGGTGAAATTTCAAATTGTTTCACACCTTCTTCAAATCATTCTTATTTTTCATTAAAAGATGATAAGGCTGTTATAAATTGTGTTATTTTTTCAGGTCAAAAAAGAAAATTAAAATTTAATCTTGAAAATGGAATAAAAATAATTGGCATGGCTCGATTATCTCTTTATGAGCCTAAAGGAAATTATCAATTAATTTTTGAACATATTGAACCTGAAGGAGCTGGAGCTCTACAGATTGCCTTTGAACAGCTGAAAACAAAATTGTCTGAGAAAGGATTTTTTAATGAAAAATTCAAACAGCCAATACCATTTATTTCTTCGAAAATCAGTATTATTACATCGCCTACCGGTGCTGCTGTAAGGGACATTATTAATGTTCTTTCAAGAAGATTTAATAATTGTTCTTTGGAAATCGTCCCGATTAAAGTTCAAGGCAAAACTTCTGATATTGAAATTGTTCATGCTATTGAACTTGTAAATAAAATAAATACCTCAGAGCTAATTATACTTGCCAGAGGTGGTGGATCTTTTGAAGATCTTTCTTCTTTTAATTCTGAAATCGTTGCCAAGGCATTATTTGATTCTAAAATACCCGTTATTACAGGCATAGGTCATGAGACTGATTTTACAATTGCCGATTTCATAGCTGATTTGCGCGCCCCTACCCCCTCTGCTGCTGCTGAACTTGCCTTGCCTGAAAAGCAATATCTGAAAAAAAGATTAAATGATTTAAATAATGATCTTTGTAATAATATTCAAAAATATTTTTTTTATCTTAAAGATAAGCTTTATTCTTTAAATCAAAGAATAAAAACCCCTGAAAAAATTATTGATAATATTAGAATTAGAATAGATGATTATAATATTAGAATGAATAATAGTATGAAAATTTATTTAAAGACAAAAAAACTCAAAATTAATGGGATTTATGAGAAGCTGCATGCTTTAAACCCGGTTAGTATTTTAAAGCGAGGATACAGCATAACATGTATTATTCCAGGGCAACAGATTTTAAAAGATTCTTCCAGCATAAAAGAAAATGATTTTTTAGAGACTATTTTATATAAAGGAAGAATTATTTCAAAAGTGGAGAAGAATAATGGCAAAAAAAAATAGTTTTGAATCATCTATTAAAGAGCTTGAAATTATTGTAAAAGAATTAGAAACTGGAGAACTTCCTTTAGAGGATGCTATGAAAAAATTTGAATCAGGCACAAAACTTTACACATATTGCAATAATTTACTTGATAAAGCAGAAAAAAAAATAAGTATTTTGGTTAAAGATGAGAATGGTAATATAAATGAGGAACCCTTTGAAAAAAGAATTTAGTTTGTCATTATATTTAGAAGATAAGAGAAAATTAATTAATAATACTCTTTTAGATATTATTTTTTTGTTGGATGAAGAAAGAGAATTAATTTCTGCAATCAAGTATTCTTTAATGGCAAATGGTAAAAGATTAAGACCTGTTTTATCCATTGCAGCTTTTGAATGTATTGAACACATTGAAAAAACTGATAAAAAAGATGAAGATTTTTCTAAACTTATTTTAATACCGGCATGCGCCATTGAAATGATTCATACTTATTCCTTGATCCATGATGATCTGCCTGCCATGGATGATGATGACCTGCGCCGGGGCAAACCTACTTTGCATAAAAAATATTCCGAAGCAAGTGCAATTCTTGCAGGAGATGCACTTTTAACCCATGCTTTTTTTATACTTTCCAATCCTGATTTATTAAAATCAAAAAAATCCCTTAATAATGATATTTTGATAAAAATTATTTCAATTATTTCTAATGCTGCGGGTATAAATGGTATGGTGGAAGGTCAAATGCTTGATATGCAATCTTTAAATAAAGATAATTCAGACTCTTTAGAATATCTTAAGAAAATGCATTCATTAAAAACCGGTAAAATGATTCAGGCAAGTGTGAAAATCGGAGCAATTGCAGGAGGAGCCAGTTTAGAAGAAATTAATATGCTTGATAAATATGCTGAAAATATTGGTCTGGCATTTCAGATTGTTGATGATATATTGGATATTGAAGGAGATGCCTCAATCATAGGCAAGCCTGTTGGATCTGATGTGGCAAATAATAAAATGACATTTCCCGGAATAATCGGGCTTGAACAATCAAAAAAATATGCAAAAGACCTTATTGATGATGCAATTGCCAAACTGAAAATTTTTGGACATCAAGCATTACCCCTCCATGAAATTGCAAATTATATAATTAAAAGGAATTATTAAATTATTTTGAACTTTTTAAAAGAGATAAAAACAAGTCATGATATTAAGAAATTAACAAGACCTGAGCTTGAAATTTTAGCAAAACAAATCCGGCATAGAATTATAGATGTTGTATCAAAACGCGGGGGGCATCTTGCATCAAGTCTTGGTGCTGTAGAACTTACAATTGCTGTGCACAGAGTATTTGATTTCCCGAAAGACACGCTTGTATGGGATGTCGGGCATCAAACCTATGCCCATAAACTTTTGACAGGACGTGAACAAAGATTTGATACCCTCAGAACATATAAAGGATTATCTGGTTTTGCAAAAATGTGCGAAAGCCCCTATGATGGATTTACTGTCGGGCATTCCAGCACTTCAATCTCAGCAGGGCTTGGTATAAGTGTTGGTAAATGTTTAAATAAAAATAAATCAAAAGTAGTATCTATTATTGGAGATGGTTCTCTTACAGCAGGTCTTGCCTATGAGGCATTAAATCAGACCGGGGATAAAAAAAAAGATCTTATTGTTATTTTAAATGATAATGAAATGTCTATTTCTCCCAATGTTGGCGCCCTATCCTCTTTTTTAAGTAGAAAACTTTCAGCATCATATCTGCAGAATATGAGAAAAGGATTTGGAGAATTTTTAAAATCATTGCCCAAGGTAGGATCTGATATATATCATTTTGCAAAACGCTCTGAAGATTCGTTTAAAACCTTTGTTACTCCGGGTATGCTTTTTGAGGCTTTTAATTTTAATTATTTTGGACCCATAGACGGTCATAATTTAAATCATTTAATTGATATTCTTCAAAATATTAAATCTGCCAAAGATCCTGTTCTTTTGCATGTATTGACTAAAAAAGGTAAGGGGTATGAGCCAGCAGAAAAAAATCCTGTGTATTTCCATGGTGTTGGTTCCTTTGATGTTAAAACCGGAAATAAAAGCCAAACAATCAAGACTATTCCTACATATACTGATATTTTTGGTTCAACAATGGTGGATCTTGCTTTAAATAATAAAAAAATTGTTGCAGTTACTGCTGCTATGCCTGAAGGAACAGGACTTTCTGAATTTGCAGAAAAATTTCCCGAAAGATTTTTTGATGTTGGTATTGCTGAACAACACGCAGTAACTTTTGCAGCAGGTCTTGCAACCCAGGGCTTAAAACCTGTGGTTGCAATATATTCAACATTTCTTCAAAGGGCATATGACCAGATACTGCATGATGTATGTATTGAATCCCACGGAGTTGTTTTTGCAATTGACAGAGGTGGAATTGTTGGTGAAGATGGACCAACTCATCATGGTCTTTTTGATTATGCATATTTGCGCACTATTCCAAATATGATAATAATGGCACCAAAAGATGAAAATGAATTACATCGAATGTTAACAACTGCAATAGATTTAGATACCCCTGTATCTATCAGATATCCAAGAGGTAAGGGAGAAGGCGTTAAGATTGATAAAAATGCTTTACCCGTGGATATAGGTAAGGCTGAGCTTGTTCAAGACGGTGAAGATGTTCTGTTAATTGCCATTGGAAGTTCAGTTGCCCAATCAAGAAAAGCCCTGGAAGAATTAAAAGAAAAAAATATTTCATGCGCTTTAATCAATGCACGGTTTGTAAAGCCACTTGATAAAGAACTCATACTTAAAATGGCAAAAAAGATTCCCAATATTATCACGATTGAAGAACATGTTTTAGATGGTGGGTTTGGAAGTGCTGTATTGGAATTGTTTGCAGATAATGGGATTTCAAATATTAAAATAAAAAGAATCGGCATTAATAATTGTTTTGTGGAGCATGGTCCCCAGGAAAAATTAAAATCCGTATATGAGCTTGATTCCTCAGCTATCTGTACTGCAATTAAAGATATCCTGGGCAATGAATAAAAAAACTAATAAAATACGACTTGACTTATATATGGTTGCAAATAAATTAGCCTCCTCCAGAGAGAGGGCTAAAAGGATCATAATGACAGGCAAAGTATTTGTTGATAACATGGTTATTGATAAACCAGGTACACTTATTGCCTCGGATGCTGCTGTTATATGTAAAGAAAAAGATATCCCTTTTGTCAGCAGAGGAGGATTAAAACTTGATAAGGCAATTAAAGAATTAAAAATTGATGTCAATGACCTTAAGTGTCTTGATATCGGCGCTTCAACAGGCGGGTTTACTGATTGCCTTATCCAGAATGGGGCAAAAAAAGTGTATGCCGTAGATGTGGGCTATGGACAATTTGACTGGCAACTCAGGCAAGATTCAAGAGTAGTCGTGATCGAACGGACTAATATAAGGTATATGTCATATGAAACAATAGGTGAAAAATTAGACCTTATTGTTATAGATACTTCTTTTATCTCATTAAAAATTGTAATCCCGGCTGCAGAAAAATTTATGAAACAGGATTCACGAATCCTGGCTTTAATCAAGCCGCAATTTGAAGCGGGAAAAGGCAAAGTCGGTAAGGGAGGGGTTGTTCGTGATGATAAACTACGTGAACAGGTAATTGATGATATTAGAATTTTTTTTGAAAAAAGAGGGTATATTGCAGAAAGGATAGTCCCCTCTCCTATTCTTGGACCAAAAGGAAATAAAGAATACATAATTTCCTTGAAATATTTTCATGAAAATGCTTAAGTACCAAGATTCGTTTTTTTATTTTGTTATTTTATTTAAATGTTAAAGGAGTTGTAATGACAGACCAAATCAAATCAATAAGAAACATTGCCCTCTCAGGTCATGGTGGTTCTGGTAAGACTTCCCTTGCTGAAGCAATACTTTTTAAATCAGGTCTTATAGATCGTCATGGCAAGGTTGAAGAAGGCAATACAACAATGGATTTTCAACCTGAAGAAATAAATAAACAACAGAGTATTAATACCTCTTTTTTCAATCTAACTCACAATAAATTTTCAATTACTCTTTTTGATACTCCCGGGGACCAGAACTTTTTTTCCGCTGCAAAAACATGTATCCCGGCTGCTGACTCTGTTGCATTGTTAATTGATGGAGTAAGTGGACCCAGTGCAATGACTGAGGCTGCAGCAGCATGTGCTGAAGAATACCATCTCCCGGTTTGTGTTTTTATTAATAAACTTGACCGTGAAAGAGCTGATTTCCATTCTGCTGTGGATGCCACTGCCGAAGCATTGAATAAAAAAATATTAATAACCCAGCTGCCTATTGGCAAAGAAGCTGAGTTTTCAGGTATTGTTGATATCCTTTCCGGACAAGCATTCCAATTTGATAAAGATGGGAAAATGAAAAAAATCGATATTCCATCTGATATGGCAGATGATGTTGAAGTTGCCAAAGAAGAATTTATTGAAAATGTTGCAGAGCTTGATGATGACTTGCTTGAACGATACCTTGAAGGCGAAGAAATCAGTGAAGATGAACTTAAAAAGGCATTTAGAAATGGAGTTCTTCAATCCAGTTTTTATCCTGCATTATGTGGTGCTGCAACACAATTAATCGGGATTGAACCTTTTTTGGATTTTGTAGTCGACTATATGCCATCTCCACTTGATAGAAATGCCTGGATTGCCACAGATAATGACGGCAATGAAGTTGAAGTGCTTCCTGATCCTGAAAGAGAATTTGCAGGATTTGTTTTTAATACTATTGTTGATCCATACGCTGGAAGACTTTCCATATTCAGAGTAGTATCCGGGACATTGGGTAAAGATGGTAATCTGCTAAATGTTAATAAAGATAATAAAGAAAGATTTTCTCAACTTTTAGAAATTGCCGGTAAAAAACAAAATAATATTTCCAGTGCCATTCCGGGCTCCATTGTGGCAGTTTCAAAATTAAAAAATACTTTAACAGGCGATACCATTACCAGCTCTGAAAATATTAAATTTGCTCCTGTTAAACCATTACCACCTGTTATCTCTTTTGCAATTGCTCCAAAAACAAAAGGTGATGAAGATAAAATACATGAAGCTTTACGGAAAATTCTTGAAGAAGATCCCGGATTACAACTTAAAAGAGAAGAAGAAACAAATGAAACCTTGTTGTCTGGAACAGGACTTGTACATATTGAAACTACCTGTGATAAAGTTAAAAGAAAATTCAATGTAGAAGTTGCAATCTCTACACCTAAGGTACCTTATAAAGAAACAATTAAAAAGAAAATCAGAGTACAGGGAAAACATAAAAAACAATCTGGTGGTCATGGTCAATTTGGTGATTGCTGGATTAATTTTGAACCGCTTCCCAAGGGTAAAGGCATTGAATTTGTCAATAAGATTGTAGGCGGGTCTATCCCAAAAAATTATATTCCTGCTGTTGAAGCAGGAGTAAAAGAATCTGCCCAGCGGGGATTTCTTGCAGGGTTCCCATGTATTGATTTTAGAGCAACTGTTGATGATGGAAGTTATCATGCTGTTGATTCTTCTGAAATGGCCTTTAAAATGGCAGGCTCTCTTGCGTTTAAGGCTGCCATTGAACAGGCAAGACCTGTACTTCTTGAACCTGTAATGAAGGTTTCTGTTGTTGTACCGGATGAATATACAGGTGATATAATGGGTGATTTTAACTCCCGTCGTGGAAAAGTGCTTGGCATGGATTCAGAAGGAACTAAACAAGTTGTTAATGCACTTGTACCAATGGCTGAGATGTTAAGATATGCTCCTGACTTAAATTCCATGACAGGAGGACGAGGTACCTTTTCCATGGAATTTGAGACCTATGAAGAACTGCCACATGATATGGCACAAAAAGTTATAGAGAAAACAAAGGCGGAAAAAGAAGATAATTAATTTTTTTAAATAGATTTAAATAAAATTTTTATTTATAAAAGGCCTGTAGTTATGAACAAATCATAATTGCAGGCTTTTTATTTTTTAGATTGATTTTCAAATTTTAGAAAAGAGATTTAATTATGTTGTTATTAAATGGAAAAATACATACCCAGGACAAAAATCAACCCTTTGCCCAGGCAGTATTAATTTCAGGAAATAAAATTTTGGCTGTCGGATCAAATAAAGAGATTCAAAGGCTTTATTCAAAAAATCAAAAAACAATTGATCTTTGTGGCAGATTGGTTTTACCCGGATTTATAGATTCACATTTTCATTTTTATGAATGGGCTGTTAACTTTGATAGTGTAGATCTTTCCAAGTCTATATCATTTGAAAATATGATGGAAGATTTAAAATTAAAAGTCCTGGAAACAAACAAAAATGACTGGATTTTAGGATATGGGTTTAATGAATCTGACTGGGCTGAAAAAAGAATGCCGACCAGGCATGACCTTGACATAATAAGCCCTGATAATCCTGTCTGCATCTGGCGGTGTGATCTTCATATTGGTGTTGCCAATTCAAATGCCTTAAAACTTGCAGCAATTGATTCAAAAACCATGGATCCGGATCAAGGCAGGATTGAAAAGGACATCTTTGGTAAAACAACAGGAGTTTTAAGAGACCTTGCATTAAATTTGATAAAAGATGTATTGCCAGTACCTGAGAATGAAAAGATTCTTTTCAATATGGAGTCAGGAATCTCTTTGCTTCATAAAATCGGCATTACATCCATACATGATATCCGGCTCATGGGTGGACTTGATGGACAGCAATCATTGAACGCATGGCAGAGATTGAATGAAAAAAATAAACTTAATATAAGGTGCCATGTTGCCCTGCCAGGTGAAAATATAGATAAGGCAGTTGACCTTGGACTCAGAACAGGATTTGGTGATGAAAAACTTAAAATAGGATATCTTAAATTTTTTGCCGAGGGAGGTATGGGGGCGAGAACTGCCTGGATGATTGAAAAATATATTGATGATGAATATGGTATGCCGTTAACCCCAGTGCATGACATTGAAAATGCTGTTCTAAAAGCTGAGGAAGTTGGCTTAAGTGTAATGGTTCATGCTATTGGAGATAGAGCAAACAAAGAAATAGTATCCATGTTTGAAAAAATAGATAAAATTAACCCTTTAAGGCCAAAAATCCCCCATCGAATTGAGCATGTCCAGATGATAAGACCTGATGACCTGAAACGATTATCTAAACTTAAAAACTTAGTTGTTTCATGCCAGCCCAATAATATAGGTCTTGATATTTCAATGATTGAAACAAGTGTTGGAGAGAAAAGTAAATATACTTATATGCTTAAAACCATATCAGATAACGGATTGCCTCTAATATTAAATTCAGATGCACCTGTGTGTGACCCAAATCCCTTTATTGGAATCTATTCTGCTGTGACACGAAAGAGACTTGATAAAACACCGGAACATGGCTGGTATATTGATCAGGCGTTAAGTGTTGATCAGGCTGTTAAAGGATATACAATAATTCCTGCTATTGCCCAGGGTATGGGAAAAACTTTAGGGAGCATTACCAAAGGTAAATATGCAGATATAATAGTTCTTGATCAGGATATTTATTCCATTGATATAGAAAACATAGTTGATACTAAGATTGAAATGACATTGTTTGACGGAAAGATTGTTTATAAAAAATGATAAAAATAGAAAAATATGATTTTACAATTATTATGGACACCATGATTGATTTTTTAGACAATTATGGTTCACCAACAATTCTTGGTAATAAATTTTATGAGATCATCAAAGGAAAAAATGGGAAAAATAAATTTTTTAATCTTTTAAAAGCATCAGGATATCATAATGACCCTGAAGGTTTTTTTAAAGAAATATTTCATATGGTTTTTAAAACCAATAATGAGAAAATAAAGCTCAATGATATTGAGCTGCCATCGATTATTCTTGTTCCATTGCTTGAAATTATTATTCCGGGAACAGGGTATTTTTCAATAAAAAACATCCGGGAATTAAGGCAGAATTTTAATATTGAACTTAAAACAAAGAATTTTGATGACCTTAATAAAGTTATTGAAAAATACCCTGTAAGACTTTCAAAACATATAATACGCCAATCCATGGTTTCTATGAACGTTGCATACCAATATATTCCTTTTGTTGAAGAACTTGATTCCATTGGACATACCAATACCTGGGTCGGTCAGTTTCAAGATGGGCTTATAGAACAAATGTATCCAAATCGTGTTATTTTTTTATTAAACATGACCTGCCCTGTATATTGCAGATTTTGTTTTAGAAAACATAAAAACGCAAGAAATGAAACACCTCCTGGCACTAAAGATGTAAGAAAAGCTGTAAACTATGTAAAAAGATCCCCTTTAATTAAAGAAATATTAATAACTGGTGGTGATCCTTTTTTAAATAAAAAAAATTTAAGAATTGCCATTGATGGCTTAAACTCAATTGATCATGTTAAAACCTTACGTCTTGCTACCCGTTCTATTGCCTATTACCCGGAGCTTTTTTTAAAAAATAATAGTTCTTATTTAAATTTTTTAAAGGATAAAAATCTTGAGCTTCAAGAAAATAATAAAATAATGGAAATTGCCACTCATTTTGTTCATCCGGATGAAGTTTCCATTGAAAGTTTAAAAATTATTACTCAACTTATTAAATCCGGAATAAAGGTTTATGTCCAGACTCCATTTTTAAATAATTGCAATGATAGAGGAGACGAACTTGTAAGGTTATTTACCCTTTTAAGAGGAGCCGGAGCTGAAATCCATTATATTTTCATGCCCTGCAGCCCTATCCATGGTAATAGTATTTATTGGACATCCCTTTCCAGGGGGATAAATATTGCAAAATACCTTCGTAAACATCTTTCAGACAGAGCCATTCCAAAAATGTGCACAGCAACACCCATTGGTAAAATCGAATGGCATTCAAGCGGCTGGGTCGTTGAAAAAGTTAAAGAAAAACAAGGTTTTATCTGGATCAGGACTCCATATACGCCTGAATTTTTTAAAAGTTTTGCACCAGATGTTAACAAACTTGATAATATCAGATTGAACAAAGAAGGAACCTTTGATGTCCAATACATGGCTGATCAAGGTGAAGATTCACTTTGCACAGGATCAAGAACCAAACCTGAAAAAGAAAAATTTAAGAAAATTGATTTGATGCCAATCCGGGAAATTAAAGCTTTAAAATTACAATTTTATAATGAGAATAGATTTAATGATTCCATAATTGCAACTAATATTAAAAATTTAAAAAGACTTCATAAAACAAGAGTGGAAATCAATATTAATGCAAAAGATGAAGTAATTAAATATATTATGTCTGATAAGAATATTACAGATCTTATTATTTCATCAAACTTAGGTAAAATTGATTTTAATACTTATATAAAAGATTTAAAAATTTTAATTTTAAAACTTCGTTGTATTGATCATTTAAACTCAATTCGGCTTAGAATATTACAATTTGCTTTTAATATTAATGCTTTTTCCGATTTGTTTATTAAAGACCTTGGAAAATTAAACCATTTGGATATTGATAATCCCCTTCGCATAGAAATTGAAACCTGGTTTATCACAGGTGAAGATATTACAGAAAACCATGGGGAAACAGTTCAAAAATTAAATAATCAAGGAATAAGTGTTTATTGTAATACTCCATTATTGGGCAGAATAAATGATACCCCGGATATAATATTAGAGCTTTCTTATGCTCTTAGAAAAGTCGGAATAGAATTTCATCATCTTTATATTTCAGGTTTGCCAATTCAAACAAGGTGGAATAAAGATCATTTGATTGATTCTGCAAATATTATTGATATTGCATCAAAGGTAAGAGCCTTTGGAAGTGGTCGGGAAATACCACAATATATTGTTTTAACACCTTCAGGAGAACTTGATTTTGACCTTAGATCATCTGAATTGGAAAATTTATGGGACAGGTTTTAGCTTACAATGGTCAATGGCACTCTTGTCAAGTATTTGACCTAATTTTCCTTCTGGTGCAGGGAAAAAACCAAAGCTTTCTTCCCATGCCTTCTCATCTTCCATGCAAAAATACGTAACAAGTTCAGGCGCAAAGCTTTTGATCTGGGCAACAATGCTTTTATAAACTTCAATCCTGAGGGGCTTAAAATACCTCATTTTATTGTCAATTCCCTGGATGAATTCTCCATAACATATTTTGGAATCGGGAAATCTTTTTTCTATTAAAGGCTTTAAATGAGGCATAAATCTAAAGCTTCCAATACTTATCCAGACAATATTTTCAGGAGAGACATATTCAAAAATAGTCTTGATAACTTTTTTGTATTCTTTTATGCACCCTTCATAAATCACAATAGGATCAAAATGAAAAGCAAGTTTATAGCCCCAGGATTCACATTTTCTGGCAGCCTTAAATCTTGCTTCTAAACTTGCAGTGCCGCGTTCTTCCGATTTGATAATGGAAGGCGTGTTTAATGACCATGCAATAATGGTTTTTTCATTATGATCAATGGCTTTTAATGATTCAATATTAACGGTTTTGGTTTTTAATTCTAAAATCGAATTTGTTTGATTTGCAAATTTTTTAACAAGAAATGAAGGCAGATCGCATATATCATCCCATATCAGGCTATCTGTGTATTCGCCCGTACCAATTCTGAAAATTTTATTTTGTTTAAATATTGAATCAAGGCTATCTGAAATATTTTTTCTGCCTACAAAATATCTTAATAAAGGAGGATGAAAATATGCCTGTAAAATACAATATGAGCAGTCCATTGTGCAAAATGTCCCGGTGTGCAAAATAGTATAGTCACAGCAGGTATAATGGCTTGTACCCGGGCAGTCTTTGATCACAGCCCCTTTGTTTCGGGTAAGGTACAAACAGGTTTTTCCTTTGGAAACAGGATCAATAATATCATTGGAAGAATTTAGCCAGTCAAAGATCTGTTTTTCATTATCAACTATTTCCAATTCAAGATTTGTATTGTTTTGAATCTGTATTGTTTCTTTGGAATTTTGCACTTCTTTATCAGCAAAAAGTTTTTTAATTTTCATTTGATTCTGATTTTATTGAATAAGGCTGTTAAAAGATGGATTTTTATATATTGACATGAGTTTTAATACATTTTTTTCAAACTCTTTTATATTCCTGAAATCAAATGAGACAGAGTATTTTTCTCCTTCAAAATTGTCTGGAGGTAAAAGCTTGATTTCAGGTTCGATTTTTAATGCTTTAATGCCGGTTTTTAAATTTTCATAGGCCTTTGTCATTTCAGGGTATCTTAGTTTGCCAAGTAATGATCTTAAAAGATTTCCCTTAAAATTTTCATCAGGGTTGTCTTGGTTTATAATGTCTAAAATTCTTTTGTCTGTTAAAAGATCAACTAAATTGATATTGTCACGCCTTGCAATTTCATGGCAATTTACTATTATTTCAGATTGTTTGTTCTGCCCCATTCTGACTTTTTGAAAGATATTTATAAAACCATTTATAATATCAGATTCATATTTATGCAATTTTACAGCATTGTTCATTGAAAGCTTTTTATCAATAATCAAATCATGAATTTTTTGATCCATATCATGGACTTTCAATAGATTTTCAATAATCTTCATGTTCAGGTTGTGATTAAAAATAAACAGGGAATTTAAAGCTATTTCTTTTATGCTCAATGATTTGTTTAAAATAAAGACAGCTTTTAAAAGTTCAATGGTATTAAGCTCACGATAAAAAGAATTTTCAATGATGGCAATTTTTGCACATAAAAAATCAATATCTTTTTTTGCCCCTTCTGGTTTAATAACTTTTGCAAAAACTTGTTTTTCCCCAATCTGTTTTAATGCCTTAATTCTTTTATAACCGGAAACTATAATATATTTTTCTTTTTCCTTTTTTAAAACACATGAATTTATCAGACCAATTTTTTTAATAGAGTCAATGATGTTGGTTATATTATTATCACAAGAGATTCTATATGTTTGGTCATCAAGGTCAATTTTATTTATATTTATATATTTTTCTTGGTTAAACATTATTTTAAATCTTGACCTGTAAGTAATTTAAATATTTTTTTATAAGTATTTGAAGTATTTTCAATAATCTCCAAAGGAAGTTTAGGACCCGGTGCTTTTTTATTCCATCCTGAGTTTGTGAGCCAGTCTCGTACATCTTGTTTGTCATAGCTTTTTTGGGATTTTCCAGGAGAAAAAGTTTCTTTATCCCAGAATCTTGATGAATCAGGTGTTAAAACTTCATCTATTAGAATAATTTCATTATCAAGCATGCCAAATTCAAATTTGGTATCTGCTATGATAATACCTTTTTCATTGGCAATTTTTGCACCCTGGTTATAAATTGAAAGGCTTAAATCTTTCAGCTTTTCAGCTTTTTCCTTTCCAATAAGATCAATGGTATCTGCAAAACTTATATTAATATCATGGTCTCCGACTTCAGCTTTTGTTGAAGGCGTAAATAATGGTTCGGGAAGTTTATCAGATTCTTTTAATCCTGCAGGCAGTTTTATTTTGCATACATGCCCTTCTTTTTGATATGATTTCCAACCGGAACCGGAAATATATCCTCTGACTATACATTCTACTGGTAAAGGTTTTGCTTTTTTAACAAGCATGCTTCTATTTTTAAGTATATCAGAATATTTTTGTAATTTTTCAGGATATTGGTCAGTATCGATACTTATTAAATGATTATTCACAATATTTTTAAATTTATCAAACCAGAATGCAGAAATCTGTGTTAGAACACTTCCTTTTTCAGGTATGGGATCAGGCAGGACAACATCAAAAGCAGATAATCTGTCCGATGTTATCATTAATAATGCATCATCGACTTCATAAATATCCCTTACTTTACCTTTTGCTAAAAGTTTAAGATCATCAAGTCTGGTATCAGTTACAATCATATTCATCTTAATATTTATCCTTTAATTTTTTTAATATTATTTAATTTTAAATTAATTTGTAAATTTAAGTTAATTATGAATGAAAATCAATACCAAGATTGTGTTTTTCTCTTGATTGTTTTTTCAGAAACAAATATACATAATTTTTAAATGAAAAAACTTGCAAAACTTGTAAAAGAACTGGATCATGATATTTCCATATGTGTCAAATGTGGAACCTGCCTTGGCGCCTGCCCTTTATATAAAGTTAATTTAATAGAAGGCAATGTTGCAAGGGGCAAAATTGCTTTAATAGACGGTCTGATAAAAAATTTATTTTCCAACCCCGATGAACTCTCAAAGATAATCAATCAATGTTTATTGTGTGGTTCATGTGCAGCAAGCTGTCCTAGCAATGTAGATACAATGCAGATTTTTTTTAAAATAAGGATAATTCTAAGTGAGTTTTCAAGATTTTCTTATTTTAAGAAAATTATTTTTAAAAAAATAATTGCAAAACCCCAACGTTTTGATAAATTATTTTCCTTATTGGAAAAATTTCAATTTTTATTTATTAAACCCAGAAAAAATATTCAATTAACATCTTCTTTCAGGTTTATTCCACAGAGAATTTCACAAAGGCGATTTAAATGTATTGCACAAATTCCTTTTCATAAAACTGAATATATTGGCAATACATGCACAGATAACAATCCTCCTTTCAAAATAGCCTTTTTCCCGGGATGTGCCATTGATAAAATCTATCCAAATATTGCCATTGATGCAATACAAGTATTAAAATATTTTAAAATTGATATTTTTATTCCGAATAACATTGGGTGCTGTGGCATCCCTGTACTTGCTTCCGGTGATAAAACAAGTTTCATTGACTTGATTGACCATAATATTGATATATTTTCCCTTCAAAAATTTGATTATTTAATAACCCCCTGTGCAACCTGTTTATCTACTATCAAACATTTGTGGATTGATTTTTATCAAACCCGGGATAAAGAAAGAAAAGAATATTTAATTGATTTGTCATCAAAAGCCCTTGATATCAGTCAATTTTTAATTAATATATTAAAAATTCCTGATTTTCCTGGTAACAATTCTTTAGAATCCATTACTTATCATGATCCCTGCCATCATTGTAAAGTACTCAATATTAGAACTGAACCAAGATCATTGATCAAAGCATCTGGTAAAAAAATTATTGAAATGGATCAATCTGATTTATGCTGCGGCATGGGTGGAACATTTAATTTGTTTAATTATAAAGATTCCATAAAGATCGGGCAATTAAAAGGAAAAAATATAATCAATACAGGTTGTAAAACCCTAGCAACTTCCTGCCCGGCATGTATGATGCAGATTAGTGATATTTTGGATAAACAGAAAACCGATATTGCAATAAAACACCCCATTGAAATTTATAAGGATTTTTTATTTAAAAATTAAAATTTAATAATTTAATGATATTTCATTTGTAAATTTGCAATAAATAACTATATTATTAAGACTAATTTAAATACTATTAAAGGTTAGAATATGTTTAGAAAATCATTGATATTCCTGCTGGTTTTTATTTTTTCACTTTTAAATACAAATTTATATGCCAAAACCATGTATTCTTTAAAGGATCTTTGCAAGATTGCAAAAAAGAATGCTTTAAAAATTAAAATTGCCGAGGATGATCTGTCCATAAGTAAGCTTGAGAAAAAAAGAGCATTGTCAGTATTGATGCCTCGTTTAACTGCTTTTGGTAAAAAAAATAAAACATTTACCAAATATGATAAACAAATACCGGCAATTAAAATGGATAATGCCACTGATACAGAAACTCTTGGGCTTAAGCTTGATCAGTCTTTCACATTAAATGGCAAGGAATTAATTGCTTTTAAAGTAACAAAAGATCAAATTAAGATGAATGAGTACAATCTTGAAACCACAATATCCAATTATATGTATGAAGTTTCCAAGGCGTATTTTAATATTCTTACTGCAAACAAAATCCTTGATATTTCCCGATCCGATGTTAAACGCCTTACAAATCACAGAAATTCAGTTAAAGAAAAATTAAAGGTTGGAACACTTACAAAAACAGCATTATTTAGAGCTGAAGCTGAATTGTCCAAATCCAAAACAAATTTTGTACGGATAAAAAATAATTTTAAACTGGCAAAAGCATTTTTAAAAAATTTAGTTGATATAGATGAGGACTTTTTTTTAATTGAAAATCAGGATTTTAATTTTGATGATTTTAAAATTTCATTTGATGAATTAGTCACACAGGCAATTAATAATAGACCTGAACTGAAAAGTGCAGAAAAAATTTTAGATATTGCAGATAAAACCATTAAATATGAGAAAGGTGCCTATTGGCCTAAAATTTCCATTCAAGGGACTTATACGGATAATAAAATAAATTCTGATCATGATACCATGTATAAACTCTATGATAGCAAGACAAATGCAACAATTAAAACCATTGAAGCAAGTTTTACATTTACACTTTTTGACGGAGGGTTGCGGGCAGCTCAGATCAAACAGGCAATCGCCAGGAAAAGACAAGCTAAAGCTGCTTTAGCCAATACAAAAAACCAAATCATTTTAGAATCTAAAAGATCCTGGTTTGAATACAAAACCGCTAAAAGTACGCTTAAAACCTTAGAAGACGAATTAAAATTTGCCAGAGAAAATTTTGATGCTGTTACAATGCAGTTTGAATATGGTCTGGCTGACAGTGTTTCGATGATGGATGCAGATACTTTGCTTGTTTCTGCCCAGAGAAAACTTTCAGAAGCTGAATATGCTTATATACTTTCTACGCTGGATCTGATTCGTATTAAAGGTGATCTTATTAAATTCATGCTTTAAAAATTTTCATCAAATGTTTTTTTGTATTTTATTTGACTTACAATTTTAATTTCCTTAATATTAATTAATCTTTTTTATTAAATTTAGGAGTTATTCACTATGTATGAAATCATAGCCAGTCCTCAGGATTATAAGATAGACCACCTTGTTAACGGAACAGAAAACGGAAATATTGAGATCCCAGCCAAAGAAAGAGAAGATTGGGCAAAAGAGATTAAAGCTTTTAGTGAAAAAATTTTTAAACTTGCGGAAAAATCAAGTCAGCTTGCAGACATCTTTGCAAGTGATCAGACTATATCTTCCACACCAGCATCTTTAAAAACATTAAAGATCCAGTTATTTACTATAAATGACCGGCTCAAAAATGCCATTGAGATTGCAGATAAACTTGAACTTGATATTATTCAAAAATAATATTTAAGAATTTGTTACTTCTGTCCATTGCTTCTTGTTTATAATTGCCCCTATACTTATGCAAAGGTTTGTCAAGAAACGCACCTGTGTCTTTAATATAATTACTTGCCTCTTTTAATGACCCTGACATAAGTTTTTCTTTTGTCTCTTGAAATGATTGGGAAAATATTTTTAAACATTGGTCAGCGTATTTATTTGATCCAACTAAGGTTGCATACAATTCAGGGTCCTGGGCAAATAATCTCCCAATCAAATCCGCATTGATTTTAAAAATTGGTGTTGAAATATCAAAAATATTTTTAGGATGAATATCCATGGTCTTAAGCATTTTTGCAAAGCTGATTGTTAAAAAATGTGTGAGACTTTGAACCACTGCCATGGTTCGGTCATGGTCATCAGCCTTTAAAATTTTGACATTCCCACCTTTTTTTGAAAATATTTTTTTAACCCATGAATAACCAATATTTCCCCTGCCCCTGCAAACAACAATATTCTGGTTTTTTATTGATGTAATAGTTGGTCCAAACATAGGATGTGTACCAATTACATCTGAGACAGAATTTTTTAACATGGCATCAAGGATATCTTCTTTTTGAGAGCATATATCCATTAAGACCTGATTGGGTTTTAAAATTCTGCCAATGGATTCTGATATTTTGATGGCTTCTTTGATTGGTGTGCTTAGAATTACAACTCTGCACATTGCTGCTATTTCTTTGTTTGATAATTCAGTATCAATATCTGAGATTTTAATATTGTAACCAAAAGATTCAAAAAAAGTACAAAGCCATTGCCCCATGGCACCTTTGCCACCAATAATCCCTATTTTATCATTTTTACAAATCGGGTGAGTTATAGAATTATTATTCATTGATTTAATTTTTGCCGTAATAAATGATCTGCAATGGTAATAGCCATCATAGCCTTGCATACAGGGTTGATTCTAGGGATTGCCGAAACATCATGCCTGCCTTTTGTTGAGATTTCAACTTCTCTGCCTGTTATATCAATTGTTTTTAAAGGTTTAGTAATTGAAGGTATGGGTTTGATAAAAGCCCTTGCTATTATATCGTCTCCATTGGAAATACCGGCAAGTATACCTCCTGAATTATTGGTTAAAAATCCATTATTTGTGATTTGATCATTATTCTCAGAACCTTTTAGTTGAGAAGCTTGATATCCTGCGCCAATCTCCACACCTTTTACAGAACCTATACTCATTAAAGCTTTTGCAATATCAGCATCAAGTTTATCAAATACAGGTTCTCCAAGACCTGCAGGAGGGTTAAATACACGAATTTCCACGACCCCTCCAATGGAGTCGCCTTGTTTTTTTACTAATTTAATTTTTTCCTCCATTTTCTTAAGTGCATTGTTATCAGGACATTCAAGAAAATTTGTAAAGTTTTCATTAAAATCAAAATTGTGAGCTTTTATACTACCGAATTCAATTGTATAAGTTTGAATCCTGATATCATAATCATCCAAAATGATTTGGGCAACAGCTCCTGCTGCTACTCTGGCAGCAGTTTCTCGTGCAGATGCCCTGCCCCCTCCTCTATAATCTCTAATTCCATATTTTGCAAAATATGTGATATCTCCATGACCAGGCCTGAATAAATCCTTATTTTGAAAGTAGGCAGAAGAATCTGCATCTTTATTTTCAATAAGGATCATTATGGGAGTCCCTGTTGTTTTATTATTAAAGGTTCCTGACATTATAACTGCAGTATCAGGCTCTTTGCGTTTTGAACTTAATGAGTTTTTTTTGCCTGGTTTTCTTTTATCAAGTTCTTTTTGGATGATATCTTTAGTTAAGATTAATCCCGGAGGACATCCCTGGATAATGACACCAATGCCTTTACCATGGGATTCTCCAAATGTTGAGATATTAAAGGCTTTACCAAAGCTGCTACCTGTCATTTAGGATTCTCCTTTTTATTAGTTGACCAATTTCTTCAGGGGAAGTATTTGAAGTATCAAATTTAATTTGTGCAATTTTAGAATATAATGACTTCCTTTGCCCCATTAAAAATTTTATTTCCCGGTCAATTTTTTTATCAGTGAGTGAAGGTCGTAACTCTTTTGAATTATTATCATTATTAAATCGTTGTAAAATAGTATGATAGTCTGCAAATAACCATATTACAATACCATTGTTTTTCATAAAATCTCTGTTTTTAACATCAAGGATAATACCCCCGCCTGTGGAAATAATAAGATCCTTATTATGAATTGTATTAAAAAGCGTTTGTTTCTCAAAGTCTCTGAATTTATCCCAGCCTGATTTTTTTACTATTTTTGAAACTGGCAAGTTTAAGTCTGATTGAATTTTTTCATCAATATCTAAAAAAGAATAATTCATTATATTGGCAAGAATTTTTCCAATTGTTGTTTTACCTGTACATCTATATCCAATGAGAAATATTTTCATAATGTTTTAAAGACCTTCAAATACATCCCAGAATAAAGGGAATGATTTTGCAACACATTTTTCATTTTCAATAATAACACCAGGGGTAATAAGACCTGCAACCGCAAAAGACATGGCAATGCGATGGTCATTATATGTCTTAATTTTACAACCTTTTGGTATGCCTCCATGGATTTTCATCCAGTCATTACCGGTTTCTATTTTAATTCCCATTTTATTTAATTCTGTTGCCAGCGCATTTATTCTGTCACACTCTTTTTCCCTGAGATGTGCAATGTTTTTAATAGTAGTTGTGCCTTTTGCAAAGGCAGCTGTAATTGCAAGGGCAGGCACAGCATCAGGTATGTCAGACATGTCAACTTCAACTCCCTTAAGATAATTACTGCCGCATATACTTATGCCATCTTGTTCAATGTTTAAGATACATCCCATTTGTTCAAGAATAAAGGCAAGGCGTAAATCCCCTTGTAAAGAGTTTTTTGATACGTTTAAGATTTTAATATTTTTTTTGGTAATCGCACCTGCAGACCAGAAATAACCTGCATTTGAAAGATCCGGTTCAATAATAAAATCACCTGCAATGTATTTTTGATTTGGTTTAACAATAATTTTTAAATCATTATTTTTTATTACATTAACATTGAACATTTTCATAATGGCAATTGTAAGGTCAATATAAGGCGCTGATACAGGCTGACCTTTTAATAATATTTCAAGACCATTATCCATGTAACACCCTATCATGAGCAGGCTGGAAAGATATTGGCTGCTCAAAGAGCAATCAATTTCAACCCTGCCACCGATTTGATTTTTTCCATTTATTCTGATTGGAGGTGCTCCTGACCCTGTAATAGATACAGCACTGACCCCAGCCATATTTAATGCATCAAGCAAAGGAGCCATGGGACGCTGGCACATCCTTTTATCACCTGTTAAAATAAAATCCGAATTACCAAGAGCTGCAACCCCGGCTAAAAGCCTCATGGACGTTCCTGAATTTCCAAGATAAATTTCTTTTGTATGATAACCAGGTTGACCATTTACCCCTTTAATCTTTAAAATTTTTTTTGCTTTATCTGTTTTATCAATTTTTGCACCCATATTTTTAAGACATTGTATGGTTAAGGCAATGTCTTCACTTTCTAAAACATTTGTCAGAACAGATTCTCCTTTTGCCAAAGATGCAAGAATAAGCATCCTGTGGGAAATACTTTTTGAACCTTCAATACTGACAATTGAATTGTTGATAATTTTTGTTTTAATTTTTTTCATGATTTATATTAAACTTCTCATAATAGTTTGTCTAAGATTGTCCATGGACGGTTTGATTTTTGTCCATAGTTCAAATTGATTTATCCCCTGATGCAGGAACATTGAAAGACCGTCAATGGTTGTACATCCAATTTTTTTTGCATCTTTTATAAATTTTGTCTCAATGGGATTGTATACAATATCCATAATTATCATATTTTTTTTTAACAATTGTTTTTCTGCAGGGCTTGTATCAATATCAGGTGTCATTCCCAAAGAAGTTGCATTAATCAAAATATCAAATTTTTTTTCTTTTATTTGATCAAGTCTGCAAAAATCTGCATTAAATAATTCAGCTAATTTCTCGCCTCTTTCCCGGGTTCTGTTTATAATTGTAATATAACCTTTATTTATTTTAATCCCATGGGCAAGTGCATGGGCAGCACCGCCCGCACCAATTATCCCAACTTTTTTATCATTAATGCCGTATTTTTTAAGAGGTGAGACTCCTCCCTGCCAGTCCGTATTATACCCTGTCAGAATTCCGTTATTATTGACAATTGTGTTAACAGCACCAATTGATTCTGCTTGTTTGTCAATAATATCAAGATGCTTCATAACTTTTTGTTTAAAAGGAATTGTAATTGATGCCCCTTTAATATTAAGTTCTCTTATGGATTCAATTGCTTTTTCAATATTATTTATATTAAAACTCAGATAAACAGAATTTATATTATAGTTTTTAAAAAGTGTATTATGCATTATCGGACTTTTTGAATGGGACACAGGGTTACCAAAAATACAATAAAGGCTTGTATCAGCACTAAATATACTATTATTACCAGGCATTTTACTCATTTCCTTTATTAAAAACAGGATAGGATCCAAGAAATTGTAAATAAAGTGTTGTCTTTTTCATATCTTCCAATGTTTGCTCCATAATTTTTTCTTTAATATGTCCCTTAATATCCATAAAAAAATAATAATTCCAG
>Ga0256845_1001100_pt1 | contig 22822 bp, 21 predicted proteins | sample RiftiametaG_FD_189101 | JGI IMG/M metagenome (GOLD analysis project Ga0256845, IMG submission 189101) | Tube worm associated microbial communities from hydrothermal vent at the East Pacific Rise, Pacific Ocean - Riftia | ecosystem: Host-associated > Annelida > Integument > Unclassified ... | reverse complement strand
TTACTAAGTTTGCATAGGTTTTTATGAACGGTCAACACAGGTTTATCTCCTTATATTCCCCAATTAGAGAATACCCAACCTCTAATTGGCTAAAACCTTAGCTTTTTTATTCGCTTGAATAGAGTGATAGGTAGATATAGCGATAAATAGTACTCCAATCGTACCTACAACTATCTCATCAATATGAGTAAAAATCTCTGCTAACATAATGATAGATAGAGCAAATATAGCATAGTGTGCGCCATGTTCTAGGTATCGATACTCTGTTAGGGTCTTCTCCTCCAACATATATAGAGTTAGACTTCGTACAAACATAGCTCCAACTCCTAAACCAATCATAATTACAAAAATATCAGAGCTTAGAGCAAACGCTCCAATCACACCATCAAAACTAAATGACGCATCAAGTACCTCTAGGTACAAAAAGCCCAAAATCCCACTTCTAATGCCGTTTATATTAAATAGGTCATCAAGTGAAGCTATTAGTGTATAGAGTACTATTCCTATAAAGTAAGCTCCTGCTATTTGATAACTCTCTGTTGCAAAGGTCAAGATAATACCGATAGTAGATGTTATTGTCATCTGAATACTTTTTATGCGACCCATTTTGTCAATCATATTGGAATCTTCAATTATATCTATCCACTTCTCTTCTCGGTCAGTTTCAAAGATAAAGTGTAAAAATACCATCATTAAAAACGAAGCACCAAAAGCATATATTAATTTATCTACAGATTCTAATATATCTTTGTATTTCAGTGGTTCATTGAGTGCTATATCAAATGTCTCAAAGAGTCCCATACCACTAGCTATAGCCACAATCATAATCGGAAATAGAAATCTCATCCCAAAAACAGCAACTGGTATTCCCCATGTGATGAACCGTTTTTGCCACTTCTCTTCCATAGTCTCTAGTATCTTGGCATTGACTACAGCATTATCAAAAGATAACGAGACCTCCAACATAGCCAAAAGTGCTACTATATAAAACGCACCAAATCCTCCTATCATGAGTGCTACACTCAAACCTATAACCATAATAAGAATTGAACTTCTAAAATGTTTCATTCTCTATCTCCTCTGTTGTTTTAGTTAAGTGACAGTTTATAGGAGAATCAAAAGTTTCTCAATAGAATTTTTCAAAACTTTCTAAAACTTTTTTCTAAATAGCTATAACTCATGATTGTGGGGTTTGTAGAGTTCTTATTTTGATAAAAAACGCTCTATAATTAATTCTTTTTTTGTATAATTTATATCGAAACTATTGAAATTTTTAAAAAGGGGATTAGATGGAGGGTTTTACACAGAAACTTAGGCTTATCTATACAAAAATATTTAATGAGGATATAGATAAATTTACTGAATCACTGATAGATTATAATAAATTTCGTAGAGATAAATTTGATACAGATAGTGAAAAGGATGCCAAGAGAGAGTTTGTTTTTAATAGAAAAATAGTACTTCGTCGTTGGTTATCAAAAGGGATAGGTTGTACTCCTGATTTTCAAAAGAGTTTCCAAAACTATAAACTCTCCTCATATCAGCTAAGAGGTAAACCACTATTTTGTTTGGATGATTTTAGACAAAACAGTAATATAGAAGAGTTCGAAGACAGGATAGAGCATTTTTTATATAATAGAAATCGAGTTCAAATAAAGACAGATTATATATATATTTACTCTTTTTGTGAGATTGAGAAGAGGATTTTTTATTACAAGATTATAAAATGGATAAAGGGAGATAGAGATGAGACAATTATCACTGTAGAGAGAGAAAATAGTCTCTATAGTGGTACTTTTTCTCTCTCGGATGAGAATAATATCTTTATTACTCTATCTATAGATAATATTACTTCCTATTTTCTTTTTCATGATACCAATGATACAAGTTGTCCATATATAGTAGGGACAAGTATGGGTTATCTGCCACAAGATAACAAAGTACCTCGTTCTCAAAAGGTTATCTTTGCCAAAGAGAAGCTAGATGAGAGAGTTTTTGATTTGCAGTTTATATTGAATGAGACAGAGTCCATATCTGCTATAGAGAATAGGTTAAATCCTAACTCCCAAGAGTTAAAGGTTACTCCTTTTGTAAAATATGTCAATAGACTAAAACAGTTTTTTAGATTTTTTGAGACTCTAAGCCGAGGTAAGTATAGAGAGTATTTCTATTATCGCTTGGCATTTAGAGAGTTCTATGCGATTCAAAATCTCTTTCAAAAAATCTCTAAAAAAAAGAGCTACTTTATCTATGATTATCAACGGGCTTTATGTGAGTTGATAGATACTGTTGAGGAGATTAAAAATATTCCCTTATATTTAGTTATGGAGTTGACCCAAAAGAGTATTTTTTGGGATATAACTCAAAAAAACTTAGAGATAAAAAGGAAATTTTTGAATTTATATTCTGTAGCAGGTATCACCACTACTATGATTTTTGTAGTTGGGGATAGAGAGAAGATTTCCCAAAGAGTCAAAAATCTCTTGGATGAGTTAATAGAGCATAATATAGAGGTTTATTTAGTAAATCGAGATGAGATTATAAATGAGGTAAATAGCTTGGACTTTATATTTATTGATTTAGGAGACAAACGAGATTTTGTATTAGCAGACCCCATTAGAGATAGCAAAGAGGTTTATAAGATATTTACTAATGATGTGACTATGGATGAGTACAAGACAGACTATCAAAAGTTTTTGATTAGGAGTGAGAGGGTGAGATGTTAATTGTCTCTCTTAAAAAAAACTCCTCTATCAAATCTCTCATCTCTTTTTTATCTTCTACTCTATTGACTAAGTCTCTAAATTTAGAAGCTCCTTGGTAACCTATTTTGGAGTAGGTATGCAGATGTTTTCTAAATATAATAGCTCCATATTGACCATAGTGAGCTACCATTTGGTCAAAATGTTCTAGTATTACTTTTTGAATTAGTTGAGGGGTTACAGTAGACTCTTTGCCCTCTAGGATATAATCTTTCATAATCTGAAATATCCAAGGTCTCCCTACAGCTCCTCTACCTACCATAATACCATCTGCTCCTGTATGCTCTAGTACCCATTTTGCTTTTTGTGGGGTAGTGATGTCTCCATTGGCAATAACAGGTATAGATATAGCCTCTTTTATCTCTTTGATAGCATCATAATCAACAGGGACTTTGTATCTACCTGCTTTGGTTCGTCCATGTACTGCTATGAAGTCTGCACCGTTATCTTGGCACACTTTTGCTATATCTATATGATTTTTTTCATTGAAACCTAGCCGAATTTTGACAGAGGTGAACTCTTTGGTTGAGTATTTTTTGATAGTTCTAATCGTCTTGGCCATCTTGTTTAAATCTGTTAGGAGAGAGCTACCTTGAAGATTTTTGACTATTTTTGGAGCAGGGCAACCACAGTTTAAATCTATAATATCTATACCTTCTTGTTCATTGATAAGTTCGACAGCTTTTTGTATAACAGTTTGGTCTGAACCTGCTATCTGAATAGAGTAGGGGGTCTCTAGGGTGCTTTTTTCTAGCATTTTGATAGTTTTTTTGCTTTTGAATGCTAGTGCGTTGGAGCTTATCATCTCACTAACAGTGAGGTCAGCTCCAAATTTTTTGATAACGCTACGAAAGGGTAAATCGGTAAACCCTGCCAAGGGGGCTAGGGCAAATAGAGGTCTGTTAAAACTAAGAGTCATTACAGATATGTTTGATATTCATGAGGTCTGTAATCTTATATTTTGTATGCTCTTTTTTGAGGTCATATAACGCTCTAAATCTCATAAACTCATGAGGGTCATGCTCATCAAGATACTCACCAGCTTTTTCAATCATCTCATATTCAAATAGAAGATAGATATAAGCTGTTTGTGCCTTTGTATACTTCTTGTCATACTCTCTAAATAGTTTTAGATTCTCATCAGGGGTGAGCTGTTTTTTGGTGATATTGGCAATTAACAAAAAGTCACTACACTTCAACTCTGAATTTAAGTCCACTATAAACTCATCTAAAATAGTTGTTGATAGACCCAAATTATCATCACGAGTTATACGAGATATTAGTGTGATGAAACTATCTCTATTGAATATTTTACTATGCCTCCTTGCTTTTAAAAATGTTGCAGAGTTTGCAAAAGTTTCTAGTGCTTTTTTGAAAACAATATCACTATATCTCTCTTTTGATTGTAATACATCTTCAGCAAAATTTGTCTCTTTTTTTAAGCAGTTTATATGATTTTTGATGACCAATGGGTTATCACTAGATAGTGCTTCTGTTAGTTTTTTGTCTTTGAAATCAACACATTCACCTTTATCTAATTCAGACAAGATATTTAATGCACTCTGAATCTTTTCAGAGACACCATCTACTGTACCATTTACTTTTATATTAGATACTTGTAGTAGTGAAGCTGTCTCTTTTAGTTTAGGAAGGTTGAATTTATACTGTTTTGGTTCATTGAGAAGTGACCAGTATAACGCATTGTTTAATTTATCGCTATCTTTTTCCCATCTTCTAAATCTGAAAAAATTTTTTGTTCCATAGAACATCATATGAACTAATGATGCTAACATTAATAGAAACATAGGTATCATTACCCAAACTGCAACAGGCATTGATATATAAATCCCAAAAAAATTATTGCTATAGTCATTTGGATTGATAGTGTATATAAATACTCCTACCATTGCCATTAAAACTATTGACGCTAGTATATACAGACCTAAACGCATAGACTCTCCTTATTTTTACTTATGTTCTTTTTCGATAACCTCTCTACAGGTGATACAGTATCTGGCAAAGATTTTTACTTTGAGTCTCTCAATATTTATCTCTTCTTCACACATTTCACATATACCATAAAGATTATCACTAATTTTACCTAAAGCTAGTTCAATTTCTCTTAATTCATTAGCTTGTTGGTTCAAAATTGCATTATCTACAGCACGACCGAGTGAAGTTGAAGCATGGTCAGCTTCATCTTTTAACTCATTTGTATTGAGACTATTCATCTCTGTAGTTGTTGTATTTAAATTCTTTTTTATCTGTGCTTTTCTCTCTTTTAAAGCCCTACTAAAAAAATCAATCTGTGTTTTATCTAACATTATAAATCTCCTAAATTATTTATGATAAGGGTGATTGTTTAGAATAGTCAATCCTCTAAATATCTGTTCTAACAATACCACCTTCGCCAACTTATGTGACATCGTAATTTTACCCAAAGAGATGGATGTATTACATAATGCCAAAAAGTCCCTCTCAAAGCCGAAAGCTCCACCAATAAAGAGGTTTACTACGCCTCTATCCTTAAGTAAATTTGAAAAACCATAACTATCTACCTCCTTACTAGTTGGATTCAGAGCTATATTAAATCCACCTGATAGATATTTATTAAGTGCAATAGTATATGATTTTTGTGAAGCTTCTGTGGATATATCGTGAGCTTTTGCTATATTTTTTGTAAAAATTTCAAAAACCTCTATTTTTGCAAAAGGTTTTGAAATTTTCTTATAATGTTCTATAAGAGGAGCGTATAGTTTCTCTTTTGACTTCTTATCAATAATGTAGATATTAATTTTCATATCTTTTAATAGGTGTTGAGCCTTGGGTTATCTTCTAAAAAGAGTCTTAGTAGTCCAGAGATGGTATCTTTCATATCATTTCTATCTACAATCATATCTATTAGACCATGTTCAAGCAGAAATTCAGAGCGTTGGAACCCTTCGGGTAAATCAACACCAACTGTCTGTTTGATAACTCTCTGTCCTGCAAAACCTATCAATGCACCAGGTTCGGCTATAATAATATCTCCTAGCATCGCAAATGATGCTGATACACCACCCATAGTTGGGTCTGTTAGTAGTGATATAAATGGTAGACCATTGAGGTGAAGACGATTGAGTGCAGCAGATGTTTTACTCATTTGCATTAGAGAAAATGTACTCTCTTGCATCCTAGCTCCACCACTCGCAGAGATGATAATAAATCCACACTTCTTTTCAATTGCTCGGTTGATACCACGAACAATTTTCTCCCCCTCTACAGAGCCTAGACTTCCACCCATAAATGAGAAATCAAAGATAACTAACTCTGTCTCTATTCCATTGATACGGCATGAACCACTAACTACAGATGAGGTCTTGCCTGTTTTGGTTTTTGCCTCTTCTAGTCTTTTTTTATAAGACTTTTTATCTATGAATTTTAGTGGGTCTATAGGAGCTAAAGAGGCATCATGCTCAACAAAACTACCCTCATCACAGAGAAACTCTTCTCGTTTACTAGCATTGATTCTAAAGTGATGATTGCATTTTGGACATACATTACATTTAGATTCAACCTCTTTGTAGTACATCAGAGCTAAACATTTCGGACATTTTATCCAGTTACTCTGTTCATTTTCAGTACTATTATTACCACCTATCATACTAGAAAAAAGGTTTGCAAAATTCATCTTAGTTGCTCCATTTTTTTATTGGTGGAATTATATCATAATTGTTATCAATAACTAATAAGGAACTATTTAATTGTCTCTCTTTTTTAGAGATTTAATCTACAGATAGTTCTAAACTCACATTAATTTTTAGAACTATCAACAAAGATTTATGTTAAAAGTTCACTTCTGTTATAGGGATACAAATAAGTTCCTCTAGCCAAAAGATGTAACAGACTTATTTAATCACTCCTCCTGCTCGAATAAATCCACCTATCTCTATATACTCTTTAGTGGTTGTATTACTCCCAATAAAACTATTTTTTTTAACTACAACACCTCCATTAATAACTGCAGCTGTTGAGATGTGAGTATTCTCTTCTATGATTGCATCATGTTCTATCAATGCTTTTGTATTTATAATACAATTTTTACCAATATTTACATTTGCATTTACAAAAGCATAATGCATAATAACCGTCCCCTCTCCAATATAGGAGTGTTTAGATATATAAGCTAAAGGAGATTTAATAACAGGTAATTTATATCCTATCTTCTTTAATTTGTTAAATAGTTTTACTCTAATAGCATTTGATTTTATCTGTCCAACCGTCACAATAGCATATTTATATCTCTGAAATAACCTCTCTAAATCACTATCACTTCCTATAATTTTATACCCTAAAACCTCCTGACCAACTAACTCTTTTTTATCAATAATTCCTGCAATATCATATATCCTCTCTAGCTTAATTACATCAATAACTGATTTGCAGTGACCACCACCACCAATTAAAAGAATTTTTTTCATGTTTTATTCCTTTATTTACCTGTTTATAAAAACTTATGTAAACTTAGTGAAAATTAGCAAAAACTATAGCTCTGAATAGAGTATCTAATGATACCTCTTTGCTATTATTTTTGTTGTAGTCTAAACCTGTTACTAACAATTGATATTTAGACTTACATCTAAATTTCTATCAATAACTAAGTTACATGAAATATAATTATATACTCTATCAGTTTAAAATTAATACTCATAACTTATCTTAAACTACAAAAACCATGATTATTCAACTCTCTTTAATGTTACTCTCCTTTCTTTTCAACAATTAGTGTAGCTCTCATATTTTTAGGAGCAACCATCCAAAATTTAGAAATCTCTATTCTAAAGTTATCTAAAATTCTTTTGGCTACTGCACTATCTGTTTCTTCATAATACTTTTTGAGGAGTCTCTTCATCATATACATCTCTTGGTCTCTCTCGTCTGTATCTATTCGGACAGCTTCAACTAACTCTCTGTTTACCTTTTCAAAAAACTCATTGCTTTCATCATATATAAATGCTAAACCACCTGTCATCCCTGCACCAAAATTTGAGCCTGTTTTACCCAAAATTAGGATTGTTCCACCTGTCATATACTCACAAGGGTGGTCTCCAGTTCCCTCTACTACAGCGTTTGCTCCAGAGTTTCGTACAGCAAATCTCTCACCTACTGAACCTCTTACATAGAGTCGTCCACCTGTTGCTCCGTAGAGGCAAGTGTTTCCTGCTAATGATGCGTTTTGCAAAGAGGAGGTAATGCAGATTGAACCACCACTCATACCTTTTCCTACATAGTCATTTCCTGTACCATCTAGTTTGATATTGATACCTTCACTTAGAAACGCCCCAAGGGACTGTCCTGCTCTTCCTTGGAGATTTATATTGATAGTATCTCTTGGTAGACCTCTGTCCCCATAATGCTTTGCTATCTCTCCTGATAGGCGTGTTCCAAAGCTTCGTTTTTGGTTATCTATCTCCATATCTATGGTGATTGGAGTGGATGGGTTTTTGATTGTAGGTAGAAGTCTCTCTACTAATCCTTTTCCAAACTCATTGCTATCATAAGGCTCATTAAATGGGTATGTTGTTGCTTGGCAGGTATCAACACCCTCTAGTTTGTAGAGTAGTTTCTCTAGTGAGAATTTTTTTGCAAACTCATCATCTATCACTTTTAGTAGATGATTTTTACCAATAATCTCCTCTAGTGATTTATAACCAAGAGATGCTAATATCTCTCGCACATCCTCTGCTAGTAGAGTAAAGTAGTTTACAACTTTTTGAACATTACCTGTAAACTTCTCTCTTAGTTTTGGATTTTGCGTAGCCACACCTACACCACAAGTGTTTAGGTGACATACTCTAAACATTCTACATCCAACTGTTACCAATGCACCTGTACCAAACGCATACTCCTCTGCTCCAAATATAGCGGCCTTTACTACATCGAGACCAGTTTTAAGTCCACCATCAGTCTCAATAGTTACTTTTTCTCGTAGACCATTTGCTTTTAGAGCATTATGAGCCTCAATAAGTCCAAGCTCCCAAGGGTTTCCTGCAAATCGAATAGAGCCAATAGGTGCAGCACCTGTACCACCATCAGCACCAGAGATAATAATCTTATCAGCATAACATTTGGCAACCCCTGCTGCAATGGTTCCAACTCCTGCTGTTGATACTAGTTTGACAGCTACTTTGGCTTTTGGATTTATCTGTTTCATATCAAATATGAGCTGTGCCAAATCCTCGATAGAGTATATATCATGATGAGGTGGTGGAGAGATTAGCGTAACCCCTGGTTTTGTATATCTTAGTCGTGCAATAAGTGGTGTCACTTTTGCCCCTGGGAGCTGTCCACCTTCACCAGGTTTTGCACCTTGGGCTACTTTTATCTGAATCTCTTCGGCTGAACGGAGATATTCAGGTGTGATACCAAATCTACCTGATGCAATCTGTTTAATTTTTGAATTCAGTTCAGGGTCTTGTAGTCTAGCTTTGTCCTCTCCACCCTCACCAGAGTTTGATTTTGCTCCGATTCTGTTCATAGCCATAGCTAGGGTTTCGTGTGCCTCTTGGGAGATTGACCCCATAGACATAGCAGCTGATGAGAATCTTTTGAAAATCTGCTCTTTTGACTCAACCTCATCTATAGAGATAGCCTCTCTATCACTATTAAGCTCAAAAAAGTCTCGAATGAATTTTTTGTCTCTCTTGTCTACTAAAACTTTTAACTTCTCATACTCGGCTTTCTCTCCTGTATCGGCTGAGGCTTGGATAGCATTGATAGTAGCTCTGGAGAAGTCGTGAAACTCTTCACCTCTTTTATATTTATAGAATCCACCTTTGTAGTGAGATTTTGGTTTGCCCTCAAAAGCATCTGTAAATGCTCTTGCGTGGTTAGAGTTTAATCTCTCCTCTATATCTGCATAACATAGTCCTGATAGCAACCCTTGAGAACCTGTAAAACAGTCAGCTACAATTTTATCACTTAGACCAATAACATCAAATAGTTTTGAGTTTCTATAACTTGCGAGTGTTGAGATACCCATTTTTGACATAATTTTCAAAATCCCTGCCCCAATAGCTCTTCGAGATTTTTTGAGAATATCTTTTATATCAGCTTCATCTTTGGATAACTCACTAATAGTATATGCTAGTAGATAAGGGTATATAGCAGATGCTCCATACCCTAGCATTAGTGCTGCAGAGTGTGGGTCAAAGACCTCTCCTGTTACAGGGATTACACTTGTTAGGTGTCTTAGGTTTGCATCTAGTAGTTTTTGGTTTAGTCGTCCTACAACCATTAGCATAGGTATAGCTTTTTTATCTGCATCCAAAGCTCTATCATCAAGTATAATAGTCCTAATCCCATTATCTCTTACTTCTGATACAATAGTATCTACTAGATTGTATAGACTCTCTTGTAGACCACTCTGAAATGTAGTGCTATATCGTTTTGCCTTATATCTAGGGTTATATTTAGGATTGCTTTTATCTCCAAACTCCAAAAATAGTTTTAGTCTCTCCTCAGACATAATAGGTATAGTAGTTTTGATTCTTTTGGCATTATCTTCACACTCCTCTAGCACATTTTTAATAGGCCCAAAACCAGTATTTAGACTCATTACGCTCTTCTCTCGAATTGGGTCGATTGGTGGATTGGTAACTTGTGCAAATTTTTGTCTAAAGAAATCGGTGAAGTTTCTCTGCTCATTAGAGAAGGCTGCTAATGGAGTATCATCACCCATAGCTGCCGTAGTCTCTTTGTTCTCTTTTATCATAGGTCTTATGACCTCTCTCATCACCTCTAGTGTATAGTTGAAGTATCGCTGTTTTGCCTCCATCTCTTTGTGGTCAACAGGGTCTAACTCCCCCTCGTACTCATACTCTTGGAGATAGGTCATGTTTTTGTTTAGCCACTCGCCATAAGGGACACCTGTTTTGATATACTCATTAATATCGGAGTTTTTTAGAACTTCACCAGTTTTGAGGTCAAGCCCCATCATCTCACCAGAGTTTAGTTTTCCTCTCTCTAAAATATCACTATCGGGTGTATCAATTACCCCATACTCTGAAGATATAAGTAGTCGTTTATCTTTTGTAATAATATACTTAGATGGTCTAAGCCCATTTCTATCAATTATACATCCTATAAATCTACCATTGGTCATACTAACAGCTGCTGGTCCATCCCACGGCTCAAAACAGGCACTTGTGAACTCATAAAACGCTCTAAGTTTGCTATCCATATGAGGTGCATTATGCCAAGGTGCAGGAAGTAAAGCTCTAGCAGATTTGAAAAAATCCATCCCATTAGCGTGTAAAAATTCCAAAAAGTTATCCAAACTAGCAGAATCACTCATATCCTCTTGGATAATAGCCGATATTCGTTTTAGTTCATCATCCGAAAATATAGCAGATTTCATAGAAGGGGTTTTGATTGCTACATTAAATCTATTGGCTGTGACTGAGTTTATCTCTCCATTGTGTGCAATAGTTCTAAATGGTTGAGCCAATCGCCACTCTGGTAGGGTATTGGTAGAGAATCGTTGATGAAAGAGTGCAAATGAGATTTGAAAATCCTCATCTTGCAAATCTATATAGAACTGTTTGATATGTGTTGGCATCACTAGTCCTTTGTAGGAGATAGTAGAGCTAGAGAATGTAGTGATATAGAACTCACTACCCTCTTTTTTTAGCTCATGCTCTATCTCTTTGCGAGTTAGGTATAACATAGCATCAAATCGTTTATATGACATAATAGTATTAGGAGCTACAAAAATCTGTGTGATATTTGGTAGTTTGTTGAGTGCATACTTACCCAATGCGTCTGTATCAACAGGAACCTCTCTTCTCATAATAATCTTGAGGTCATTTTCATCACAATACTTCTCAAAAACTTTGAACTCACTCTCTTCGTGGTTAAATATCATAGCAATAGCATACTGCTTTGGTAGTGTAACTCCCTGTTTTTTTGCCACTTTTTCCATAAATGACTTTGGCATAGATAGAAGTAGCCCTGAGCCATCACCACTCTTGCCGTCAGCAGCTACTGCTCCTCTGTGCATCATTCTCTCTAGTGATTTGATAGCATCTTCTAAATTTCTGTGTGAGGGCTTGTTATCTATTGAAGCTAATAGACCAAAACCACAATTGTCTTTGAACGAAGTAAAAAGATTTTCCATAAACTGACCTTTATTAAAAATATGATATGGTTTAATTATTACAAATAATTATCCCTTAAATAAGGCTGATATTATCGAAAGAGCTTTAAACTAATGCGTGGATTTATTCTTAATATAAGAAAAGCAAAAAATGAAGATATTATTGTTACAGTTCTTAGCAACTCTAGTGTAGAGAAGTATTATAGATTCTTTGGTTCTAGGCACTCTATACTTCAGGTTGGAAATCTTATAGATTTTGAGGTACAGAAGTCCAAGAGCTCTTTTATGCCTCAACTTAGAAAGGTATCACACCTTAGTTTTTCTTGGATTTTTCTATCTAATCATCTAATGATTTGGCAAAATTTTATCAAACTTTTTGAACCACACCTCAAAGAGAGAACTGCTATAGATAGTTTCTATTTTGACTTACTTCTAAAAATTGCAAAAAAATGGCACAAACAGAGTCCAAAACGGTTAGCTGTCGAGGCGTATATAGAGCTTTTGAGTTATGAGGGGAGACTATATGAGAATAGATTTTGTTATATATGCGAAGAGGTACTTGATGATACTTTAGGTCTGATGAGGGCTTATATTCCTGCTCATCCATCTTGTATATATGCTAAAGCGTTGGATAAAAATAGGATATTTGAACTATTTAATAGCAAATCCACAATCTATCTCGATGATATTTATGTGGATGAGTTATATAGGGTTTTGCTTAGGGGCTTGTAGTAGATTTTGTCTCTAAAATCTCTATTGAGTCTCATTTATATCTGTTGGCATATTCTTGTTATCCTTAATCTTTTTCTCTACAACTTCTATTTCAGATTTGATATTAGGCTCTACTGTATCACTCTGTTGAGTAATATTTTTTGATAAAATAGCACTATATTTCTCTTGGAGTTCTTCTAGTTCTATGGCTTTTGTAGAGTTCTCTTTGCAACTCTCTTTAAGTTTTGTATATTTCTCTTTTAGCTCATCTATTTTACTCTCTGAAGTTGTCATCACTTGAGTATCTATGCCGTGCATCTGTTTGAGTAGTATTCCTTTTGTTGTCTGATTTACAGTTAGTATCAAATATCCAATTAGTATAATTGCAAAAGATAACCTAGTCATTGCACTAGAGAGAGTCATAAATAGTAGCTTTAGTAGTATTAGAATTAATGCTCCATAAGCTAGATATGTACCAAACTCTTTATATTCAGCTAAGCCACTTTTTCCTGAATCTGAAACTATCATGATTAACTCTTTCTCATTTACACCTACAGTGAGATATGCAAGAATCATAAGAGATGCAACCAACACTATAACTAATAATGAAAAGAGAGATAAGGCTCTTCTTTTGAAAAAGATATTGATTATCTCTAATAGAATAGCTATAACCAAGAAAGCAGTTGCAAAATGCACTATTGGAAAATGCAATAGTGTAGGAATATCAACTGCAGGGATAAACTCTTGAACCGACATAAATTTCCTTTTATTTAAATTTTTAGTTAACTATTATAACAAAAGAAAATAATTTGATTCTTGAAATAGTCAAGTTCTTTAAGAAAAATTAAATATTTATACCTTTTTAGTCAAAATCTTATATGTTATAAAAGAGAAAAATAGAGTTATAAATATAGAAAAATAGATAGGTATAGATTTGGTAATTACAAATACCACTATCAAAATAGATAATAGGGTTGGAACCTCATTGTAGGCTCTAAAAAACTGTCCACTTTTTCTACAAGCATCTCTATAGAGTATCTTTCTAAAATACTCCATAGAGTAGGAGTAGCCAATTAGTAGAGACAAGACAAATAGCTTAGCTATCATCCAACTATTTTCTAGTAGAGAGGGATTGAGATATATAAGCACTGCACCAGAGATGATAGTTGACCACATTGCAGGTAGACCTATCACTCCATATATCTTATCCTCTTGTATCTTTACTACATCCGTGAAATCTTTTTTATCTCTATGCTCTTGATGATATACAAAAAGCCTCGGCATATAAAACAGCACAGCCATCCATGACAACACAGCTAAAATATGAAAAGATAGTATCTCAAAATAGTAGTTCATATTTTACTCCTATAAATAATATGTGGCATACTATCAATTATCTGATAAATTTATACTAAAATCTATAACCTCATAGATACCTTTGTATATTTTGGTCTCATATACTTCTATATCATAGTTTTTTCCTATTTTGATGCTTCTATCTACTCCATATACAAAGATTCTCTCTTTTGAGTCGGTGATTGTAACCCCTCTACCTCTTTTAGATACTACTTTGACATCTTTTAGAGTACAGGGTAGACTCTCTATGTTATATAAATCTTCTACTCTACACTCTCCTCTATTTGGCTCTCTTTTTTTTAATATATATGGTCTTGTTGAAAATGAGGCATATATAGGAAGATGGTCAGAGTAACCAATGCCTAGATGTCTACCTTTTTTATATCTCCAACGATTTGTATATCCTTTTTTGGTAAACATATAGGACTTTTTAAATACTCCAAATGAGTCATTGATATAGTCAATATCTTTGCCATCAAATAGAGTAGGGGGGATTAGTATGGCATCCAATCCCTGTTTGTCTCCATAAAAGTCATAACTCCATCTTTTATATGGTTGTAACTCTAACCATAGATTGTAGTGTTTGAATCTACTCTCTCTCATACTCTCTTCTCTCAAAAGCATAGAGTTTAAAATTGTATTTATTCCTGTTTTCCCAACTCTCTTATACTCATTATAGTTAGAGTTAAAATCACCCAATAGAATATATTGGCTATTTGAGGGTAGAGATAGGAGTCTCTTTTTTAGTGCCAATGCAGAGATAATTCGTTTACTCTCTGGAGAGCGTTTTGAGTTCCAGTGATTTACGAATATATAGAGTGGTTTGTTATCTATTATCGTAACTTCCAATATATCTCTCGCACCCAAAGTTTTTGTAACTACAATATCTTTGTGAGTTTTGATAGAGATTTTAGAGAGAAGTGCGACTTGTATTGCAGAGTTTTTTGTGTGAGATATAGCAGAGTAGTTGTATCTACATCCATAATATTTGAGCGATTTTTGAAGAAGTTTGAGGGCGTTTTGATTCTCTATCTCTTGAAGGGCGATAATATCTGCATCCAACTCACATATAACTTCTGAGATATTTTGTAGTTTTTTATCCAAAATTGATTTGGTCCAGTTATCCCTATTTGGAAGGTATCTATCATACTCCGTACCATCATAGTGCATATCAAAAAGATTCTCTACATTATATGAAGCTATTTTCAGCTCCATGGCATATATATAGTAAAAAGGAAAAAAAAGAGATAAAACAACTATGAACCCTCTCATTTTTCACTATTTACTATTTACTATCGAAACATCTTCCCTAACATATTCATAGCACCATCAACTCCACCAACACTAGAGAGCATATCATCTATAATAGAACCCTCTCCTGAGGTAGCTTTGTCAATGACATTTGGTAGTGCGTCTGCCAAAGCACCTTTTGCTGAATCTTCAGAGATACCTAAATTTGATGCAAACTCTGAAATCTTATCAGAACCTAGGAGGTCACTAATTGAGTCCAAAGAGATAGCCTCATTTTCCCCATTTCCTAACCATGAACCTACTATAGAACCTAATCCATTTTCAGATAGTCCTGATACTATTTGGCTAAGGTCTAATCCACCATCTTCTCCACCACCAAGTAGATTTCCTAGTGCCTTAGATATAGCATCGGTATCAAGCCCTGTTGTAGCATCATCACTGTTTCCTTGTATTAGACTAGCACCCATATTTAATAAATCTGTCATATCCATTTTTTATCCTTATTTTTAATTTAAGCAAGTATATCTTAAAAACAATTAATTATGCAACTTCTCTATCTCCATTTGAGTAGTTATTGTTACTACTATGATAAAAGCGATTTTTCATAAGAGCAAATAGTTTTTCTATTAAGCTTTTTGGTTTAACAACTTCATTCATCAGCTCGGTATAGGTTGTATGTCTCTCATTTAGATACCCTTTTAGATATATTAAGGATGCTGACATTCCATGTTTTCTTTCTATTCGTAGAAGTTGTTCATATAGCTCCTCTACAGCCTCTATAGCTTTTGGTGTAGCAGCTCTTCTAAATGCAATATAACTCTCAATTCGTCCCATATCATCTCTATGAATCTCAAAATCTGTAGTAACCCAGTAGTATTTTCCCGATTTTGCTAGGTTTTTTACAACAGCTGTGATGTTATCACCATTTTGAATAGATTTCCACATTAAAAAAAAGATAGCTCTAGGCATATCAGGATGTCTTAATATATTATGTGGTGCACCCATAACCTCATTTGCCTCATAACCTGTTACTTGACAAAAGTAGTCATTTACATACATAATTCTTCCACTTGTGTCAGTTTTGGAAACTATTATCTTCTTACTGCTTATATTTATCTCTTCATCTCTTGGTAATGGTCTATAAAATCTCATATTTTTCTCCTCTTTCTTATATTAAATAAGTATAGCAATAGATTTGGTAATAAGAGTGAAAAAAATATATTTCTTAAATGATTATTTCTTAAGTCGTATTATTATATAATATCTTAAAAGATACAGGATACCACATGAATCTACAAAAAGTAATATCAGGATTTTTCTTTATACTTGCGATGACGCTAAATTTCGGATTTTTTTATGGAGACCCTCAAAATGTTCCTATGCATTCGGTTTATGAGTTATACGCTGCATTGGTTGTTAGTCTAATATCTACTGTTTTGAAAATTGGAGATAAGACACAGATAGGTTCTGTTTTACTCGCTACTTCACTTGTTGCAGATAGTCAATTTATAACAGCTGTGATTATATGGACTGTTACAGAGACTATGACTCCTAATATGATGGCAATTATTGTCTCTTTATCTGGTGGTGCATTATTGGCAAACATAACTTCTGTAATCCTCTATATAGGTGAAACACTGAAATCCAAAAGGTAGAGTATGAAAAACAATGCTTTTTGGATAATTTTACAGAGACTTAGAACACCTCTGCTTGTAATTATCTTTACCTACTCTATCTCTATTTTAGGAATGGTGCTTATTCCTGGGGCTACCGATACAGGGGAAGTTTACCATCTCTCTTTTTTTGATGCTTTCTATTTTATCTCTTATACAGCTTCAACTATCGGTTTTGGGGAGACCCCTTATGATTTTACCTATGACCAGAGACTTTGGGTACTTGTCTGTATCTATCTGACTGTTGTTGGTTGGTTTTATGCGATTGGTACTTTGGTAACGGTTCTATCTGACAAGACTTTGAAATATGAGCTTATGAGAGGAAAATTTCGAAAACAGGTCAAGGCACTCAAATCCAATTTTGTTATAGTATTAGGATATAATTATATAAACTCACAAGTGATTAAAAAACTCTTGGAGAGTGATATGGATGTAGTCTTGATTGATAGTAGCGAAGAGAAGATAAATATGTTTCTGCTTGAAGATTTTGCTCAATCTATACCTATAATGATAGCAGACGCACTATTGAGTGAGACACTGAAAGATGCAGGGATAGAGAAAGAGAATTGTTTAGCTGTTGTTTCTCATTTTTTCAAAGAGGATAAAAATTTACGAATAGCTGTTTTTACAAAATTTTTGAATCCAAATGTAAAAGTAGTTACAAAAGCAACTAATCGAGATATTTTAACCTCTTTGGTTGATACTGATATTGCAAAAGTAGAGAACCCATTTGAGATTTTTGCAAAACGGTTGGATATTGCACTGACTGCTCCACATATTATGATACTAGAGAATTGGATATATAAAAATCATGATTTGACTCATGAGGCTACTTTTTTACCACAGGGTCGATATATTATATGTGGATATGGTCGAATGGGTAAGGCTATCAAGGAGAAGTTGGATGTTCATAGTATAGATTATGTGATTATCGATGAAAATATACTTCCAACCAAGGAGATGATAGAGAATGATACTTTTATCTATAGTAATGCAGATGATAGTAATGTTCTTCTTGAGGCAGGTATAGAGGATGCTTCTGTTTTGATAGTAGGTACAGAGAATGATATTGACAATATCTCTATCATAATAACAGCTCAAAAACTAAATTCCAATCTATATATAATAGCTAGAGAAAATACTATGAAAGAGGTGAGTGTTTTTGAAGCTGCTGATATAGATTGGCTCTTTATGATAGAAAAAATTCTTATAAACAAGACCTCTTTACAATTAGCAACTCCTCTTAAACATGCTTTTTTAAAGTTGATTATTCACAAAGATGAGGAGTGGGGGACTTCTTTGGTTAATTTAATGAAGAGTCAACTCGGAGCTAATCCTGAATTGATGAATTTGACTATTCAAGAGGATAGAGCTTATGCACTATATAATGAGATAAAATCGGGTAAAAGTATAAATATAAATATCTTGCTTAAATCATTAAAAGATTGGAAGAGTTATCATAATGCAATACCTCTGTTGCTTAAAAGAGGAGAGGAGGAGATACTTCTACCACATGATGAGATTATGGAGTTAGGTGACCAGATACTTTTTGCTTGTGACAGGGAGAGTAGAGATGAGATAGAGTATATCGCTTCAAATATTTATGATTTACACTATATTCGTACAGGAGAAGAGAAGAAAAATTGGGTTTTGAGTAAAATCTTTAAGCAATAAGTAATTAAAAACCATGTAATATTCCGAAATTTTTTTAAACATAAAAAAATATTAGGAATATCATGAATAAAACTCTCTTAATCTTAACACTATCTCTATTTTTTAGCTCAAATTTATTATCAAAAGAGAGCTATTTTAACCCTTATGAATCTGAATCTAAAAAGGTTGTAAAAAAGAGAAAGGTCAAAACTAAAAAAGTTAAAAAAAGTACCAAAGTTGTAAAATCAAAGAGGAGAGTAAAAAAAGTAGTCAAGAGAAAATCTGCTAAAGTAAATAGACTTCATAAAAAGCTTGATGATATTTATAAAAAAGTACTAAAAAAGACAAACATTAATAGAAGAGCTTTGAAAAAAGCTTTTGCCTATTATAAAAAAAATAGATACAAAAAAAATCTCTCTTCAAAATATATAGCAATAGCAGACTATACAAAAACAGCTAGAAGCAAACGACTATATATCATAAACCTAAAAAATGGAGTTGTCTATAGACACAAAGTTGCACATGGCAAACGCTCTGGTGCAGTAGGAGGCAAAGTTAGACGCTCTAGTAATAGACGACACACCAATATGACTCCATATGGCTTTTTTAAAGTTGGCTCAAAAGTAGGACGAACCAAAAAAAAGGGTTATAGATACCTATCTGTAAAAGGACTCCAAAGAAGTAATAGAAAAGTAGGCTACCCATCAAGAATGGGTGGGAGAGATGTTGTAGTGCATCCTGCAAAATATGTCAACTATGGAGGACGAAGCCATGGCTGTTTTGCTATATGTCCTAGTGATAGATATAGAGTATTTTCCAAGTTAAAAAAGGCACTTTTGTATAGTTATACGGGGAGATAATTTTAGTGAATAATATATTTTTTTAGTAATTTCGTTATAATTTCGGAAAAATTTAGGATGATATATTATGCAATTTATAGAGACTCGTGGTAATGATGGAGCAAGAAAAGAGAAGGTAGATTTTTCAGAGGCGATTTTAAATCCAAGTAGTAGTTTTGGAGGGATTTATGTACCTGAAAAGCTCCCCTCATTTGGTATCGGTTTTTTAGAGAAGCATCTAAATAGCAACTACAAAGAGTTAGCTCTTGGAGTTTTGCATAGTTTTGAGATTGATATAGATGACAAAACCCTAAACGAGGCTCTAGCTCGTTATGATGAGTTTGATGACCCTCAAAATCCTGTTCCATTAGTTCAGATAGAAGATGATTGTTTTGTAATGGAACTCTATCATGGCCCAACTCGTGCATTCAAAGATATGGCTCTGCAACCATTTGGTTATATACTCTCAAAAGAGGCTCAAAAGAGAGGAGAAAACTATCTAATAATGGCCGCAACTTCAGGAGATACAGGTCCTGCTACACTAGAGACATTTAAAAACCAAGATAACATCAGAGTAGCTTGTCTATATCCTCATGGTGGTACAAGTGATGTCCAAAGACTACAGATGGTAACAGAGGAGGCAGAGAATCTAAAAGTAATGGGAGTTCATGGGAACTTTGATGATACTCAAAACAGCCTAAAAGAGCTACTAGCTTCAGAAGAGTTCAAAGCTGAATTAGAGGAGCGAAATATTAAACTCTCAGCTGCTAACTCCGTAAATTTTGGAAGAATCATTTTTCAGATTATCTACCATATCCACGCCTATTTAGAGTTGGTCAGAAGAGATGAGGTCAAAATGGGTGAAAAAATCTATCTCAATGTCCCATCAGGCAATTTTGGTAATGTTCTCGGTGGTTACTATGCCAAAAAAGCAGGACTACCTGTAGAGAAGCTATTAGTAGCCTCTAATATCAACAATATATTGACCGATTTAATAGACAAAGGCATCTATGATATGGCATCAAGAGAGCTTATCAAAACCGAATCCCCTGCTATGGATATTCTAAAAAGCTCAAATGTAGAGAGAGTTCTCTTTGATAAGTTCGGAGGAGAGAGAACCAAAGAGCTAATGGATTCGCTAAATGAGACAGGCAAATATACCCTAACTACAGATGAGTTAACCTCTATCCAAGAGGATTTCGTAGCTACCTATGCCACAGATGAGGAGTGCGAAGCCTATATAGCCAAATATGCAAAAGAGGGCTATCTATTTGACCCACACACAGCTACTTGTATCAAAGCATACGAAAAATGTACCCCAAAAGCACTAAAAACAGTAGTCTACTCTACAGCTGAATGGACTAAATTTTCAACTACAGTTGCCAAAGCCTTGGGTGCTAAAGATATAGATAATGATACGGATGCACTAATATGGATGAAAAAAAATAGCTCTCAAAAAGTTCCAAAGATGATAGATGGGTTGTTTTCTAAAGAGATAAAACATGGGGTTGTTGTAGAAGCTAAAGATATAAAAGATGAGATGCTTGGATTCTTATAAAAAGATAATTTTGTTTCTCGTTTGTATTATGCAAACGAGAAAAGTGCTATTTTAAACCATATTTAGCTCATAGACTCATAAAGCCATTTTCCATCAACCCTTAAAAATCGGCTCTTCTCCACCATATCCCCACTAGAGAGTTTAGCCCTAAATGTAACAAATGCCTCATTCTCTCCATCTATAAACTCCAAAATCTCCAACCCCAAAAACTCTGTAGAGCTAGAAAAAAGCTCTATACTATCTCTCCAACTCTCTATATTATCTGTATAATCACTGTTATTAGGATGAGTAGTTTTGATAATATAGGCACTATCTCCCACCACATAAGCCACATAACGAGACTTCATAAGAAGCAGAGCTGTTTTTGGTATTGCCCCTTTGTGATAGATAAGACAACATTTTTTGTATTTTTTACGACTACCACATGGACATGGCTTGTTTGGACTAATTTTTTTCATGGGGGAATTATAGCTTATGCTTGTTCGAGGTGTGGTATAATTTGGCAATAAATCGTATCTGGTGGTAAAATAGATGAAAATAGAGTATTTAGAAATCAAAAATTATAAGCAATTTAGTGATTTGACTTTGGATTTGACCTATCCTAAAGGGCATAAAAAAGAGGGAGAACCTCTTGATAAGATTTGTATTATTGGGCAGAGTGGTACGGGGAAGACTAATTTGTTGGAGATAATTAGGGATAAGCGAAATGATGATGAGGTTAAAACAGTTTTCAAAAAAGAAGAGTCTTCAAGTTTTGAAAAAATATATTTTGTTGGTGTAGAAAAATATTCAAAACAGATGTTAACTCATACTAATATTGAAATTTCTCATTATGATAAAGAATTACTTGAAGGGTTAGAATATGAAAAAAGTAAATTAGTATTAGAAGAGATACATGAATCTCCTAATAACCTTTTTTTGTCTGCTGAAGCTCAAAGAATGTTTAGAATGCACAATGGAATAAAAACAGTACAAGATAAAAGAAGAGAATTGAATCGAGAAATCAATAGAATAAAAGACAAATATATCCTTGACTCAAAAGAAAATATACCTGCTCATAAAAATATTATACACATAAATAAATATGATGATACATTTGAGTTATTAAAAGAAAAAATAAAGAATTATGATATAGAAAAAAAAGCATATAAAACTAAACTTTTTGACAAAGCAAGAAGTAACCCTAGTTATTTTGAACAGTCAATAAAAGATATTCAGAAGTGGGAAGAAGAAAACGAGAACATCCTAGAAAAAATAGCTGATGATGTAAATCGTATTATTAATAAATTTAACCTTGAATTAAAAATAAATGAAGATACCAATAGCTATGAAGAGTTACTTATTAAAGACCTTTCTAATGAAAATATAATAAATTATGAGGATGTGAGTACAGGAACTAAAAATTTAGTTTCAACTCTTATACCTTTACATATTCATAATCCAAAAGATAGCATTATCTTAATAGACGAACCCGAAAACTCATTCTATCCCGATATCCAAAGAAAATTAACAGACCTTTATATGAATGTAGGAGAAAATAATCAGCTCATAATGGCTACTCATTCACCTCTCCTTGCTTCTAGCTTTGAGCCTTGGGAGGTAGTGGAGTTAAAGTTTGATGAAAATAATCAAATTTATAGAGAACTTTATCGTCCTAAAGAAAAAGACGACCATGTAGACAACTATACTCTTGACCCCAGAATGCTTACTTGGACAGGAATTTTAACGGATATTTTTGACTTGAAAGAGGATTCTAATTTTACCAAAATATAGCGTAAAGCCCCTAGCTTCAGCTATGGGGATATAAGCGGGGCATACAAAGAATTTATCTAAGGTTTATACGATATAATACCACAATGAAGAACAAAATAAAATATAAATTT
>Ga0256845_1001099_pt1 | contig 22833 bp, 22 predicted proteins | sample RiftiametaG_FD_189101 | JGI IMG/M metagenome (GOLD analysis project Ga0256845, IMG submission 189101) | Tube worm associated microbial communities from hydrothermal vent at the East Pacific Rise, Pacific Ocean - Riftia | ecosystem: Host-associated > Annelida > Integument > Unclassified ... | reverse complement strand
TAAAATAGTTTAACCTATTTTAATACAGTAAATTATGAGTTAAACCTGTTGTGTATTTTGACTCAAATTATACAATAGGTATACTAGTGTTTTCAAAAAACTAACAGTAATTTTATGTAGAATTAAGTTAAATTTGGTCAAAATATTTTAATTATGGATAAAAAACGTTGCAATTGGGCTGGTAAAGATCCTTTGTATATTGAATATCACGATACGGAATGGGGTGTTCCTGTATATGATGATGATACGTTGTTTGAGTTTTTAATATTAGAAACATTTCAAGCAGGGTTAAGTTGGATAACTATATTACGCAAGCGTGAAAATTTTAGAAAAGCGTTGGATAATTTTGATTACCATAAAATTGCAAAATATGGTGATGATAAATACAACGAACTATTATTAGATGCAGGAATTATCCGAAATAAATTAAAAATAAAAGCGACAATTTCTAATGCAATAGCATTTATGGAAATTCAAAAAGAATTTGGTTCTTTTTCAAAATATATTTGGGGTTTTACAAATGGAAAACCCATTAAAAACAGATGGAAAATAATGAGTGAAGTGCCTGCGAATACAAAACTATCGGATTTTATTTCGAAGGATTTAAAAAAACGCGGGTTTAAATTTGTTGGGTCTACCGTAATTTACGCCCATATGCAAGCAACAGGTATGGTAAATGATCATGCGGAGTATTGTTTTAGGTATGAGGAAGTATAGTTGTTTTCGCTATTAAATCCACTAAACAAAAATCAATGCATTGAAAAAGTAATCAATGTAAACAGCGCAATAATCGCAAGGATAGAAACAAGAATTACCCAAACATTTTTATAATGAATCTTGTGTAATTGTATGTCTTTTCTATACGTCCAAATTATCATTATTGTAAAAGCAATCAAAAAAAGGATTGCGAAAATTTTCTGTCCAGATGTAAACATATTGTATATCTTTAGTGACACAAAATTACATAAAATATAGTCAAATATGAAGAATAAAATCAAAGCAGTTCAGCAATTTCATGAAGCATTTAAACTAGGGATTAAACAAGTGCCAACTGCAAATTTAGGCGAAGCAAAAAATAAATTGAGGTTTGATTTAATGGCTGAAGAAAATGAAGAGTATTTTGAAGCAGCACAAAACAATGATTTAGTTGAAGTAGCGGATGCGCTTGGCGATATGCTATATATTTTATGTGGAACAATTTTAGAGCATGGAATGCAATACAAAATTGAAGAGGTTTTTAATGAAATTCAACGTAGTAATATGAGTAAGTTGGGCGCAGATGGAAATCCAATTTATAGAGAAGATGGTAAAGTAATGAAAGGGCCGTCCTATTTTAAACCAAATATTAAAGAAATTTTAGAAAAGAATTAACAAATAATTTCTATTTGATCTTGTCAAATTATTTAAACCCTAATAATTTTACCGTTAATTACAGGATGTAGACCATGCTGCTGATATGTCTTTGCTCCAAGTGCCACCGTAGGTGTCAATTTGAGTCTGGGTTAATTGAATACATGATAGTTGATTGTCTGTACAATATAGATTCTTTAAAGAAAGGTTGTTACTAACATTCAAATTGGTAAGTTCATTATTTCGACAGTTAAAATTTTCCAGAACAGTATTATTACTTATATCTAAAACTGATAATTGATTTTTCTCACATTGAAAATATTTTAAATTAGTATTTAAACTAACGTTAATACTTGTTAAATTATTTCCAGAGCAAAATAAACTAGTTAGCAATGTGTTAGAACTCATGTCTAAACTTGAAAGTTGATTTCGTCCAATATTTAAATTTGTTAAATTAATATTATTACTTACATCAATATTTGTGATCTTATTATTCTCAAGATATAACCCATTCAGTTCTTTATTATTACTAATGTCTATATTTGAGAGTTGATTAGATTGACAAAATAATGATTTTAGAGAACTGTTATTACTAAGGTCTAAACTAGTTAATTGATTCCCATCACAAGCTAAATATTTTAAAGCAGTATTTACTCTTATATCTATTTCAGTTATTTGATTGTGTTGAAAATATAAACTTTGCAGTTGAATATTACTACTTACATCTAAATTTGTTAACAAATTCCCATCACAGCCAAAAAATGTTAGAGCCGTATTGGTACTTAGATTAATTTCAGTAATTTTATTTCCTCCAAAGTTTAGGTATGTTAATTTTGTATTGGTACTTACATCAATTTCTGTAATTAGGTGATAAGATAAATATAAATGATTCAAATTAGTAAAATCTTCAAGACCTGTCAAATCTTTTATTTTTTTATTTTCATTCAATTGCTGTCCTTCATATCTAATTTTTGTTACATTTAAAAGATTAGAAGTTGTCACATAATTATCCAAAACATCATCTTGGCCCATATCAATCAATAGTTGCTCAAAATTATCATCTGGAACATAAGTTTTCAAGGAAGAGATTGTGCATCCATTAGAATCAACTTGTTCCCCGCTTGGTGTGTTTGGACAATTATCAATATTATCCATTATACCGTCTCCATCAGTATCAACTTGAGAAGTTGAGCACCCATCTGCATTGGCTGTTTCTCCACTTGGGGTATTTGGACAGGTATCAGCATCATTCAATACGCCGTCACTGTCAGTATCATTTGTAGTTGTACAATCTTCACTAAATGTAGTGTGTGAATCTCTATTCGTCCAGTTTGTGGTGCTCCATGCTGCATTATCAACAGTAACACAATTTAAGTCTGGATTTATATCAATATTTAACCAATTAATATTAGCATTATTTCCGTTTTTAAGATTCAATGTGGTAAGTTTATTTTGACCACAGTAGAGATTTTTTAATTTACTATTAGACGATAGATCTAAAGAGGTTATTTTTAAATAAGGGCAATACAAATTTTCTAAATTGATATTAACTGTTAAATTAAGAGTAGAAATATCGTTTGATCTAATATCAAGCTGTCTAAGAAGAGTGTTTTTAGTTAAATCAATTGAGTTTAATTTATTTGTACCACAATCAAGATTCTCTAGATTTAAATTATTTGTTACATCAAGAGAAGTAATGTTATTTTTCAAACAACTAATATAGGTAAGTTTAGGGTTGTTTGACACATCTAAATTTGTTAGAGTATTTGTGTCACATTGGAATTCTTCAAGGGCTAAATTATTCGAAACATCAAGAGTAGTAAGGTTGTTTCTACCGCAATCTAATTTAATTAAATTCGTGTTTTTAGAAAGATCAAGACTAATTAATTTATTTAAATGACAAATTAAATGATCTAATTTTAAGTTTTTAGAAACATCTAATTTTGTTAAATTATTATCAGGACAAAAAAGAGTTTTAATATTCTCAAAGTCTTCAATGCCGGTCAAGTCATCAATGTTTTTAGTTCCTACATTTAAATAAGTAATAGTCTTAACAATTGAAGTAGGGATATAATCATCCAGAGGTCCTGAATCATAACCTAAATCGATTAAAGCTTGCTCAAAATTATCATCTGGAACGTAAGTCTTTAAGGAAGAGGTTGTACATCCATTAGAATCAACTTGTTCCCCGCTTGGTGTGTTTGGACAATTATCAATATTATCCATTATACCGTCTCCGTCAGTATCAACTTGTGAAGTAGAGCATCCATCTGAATTGACTGTTTCTCCACTTGGTGTGTTTGGGCAAACATCAGCATCATTCAATACACCGTCATTATCATTATCATTTGTAGTTGTACAATCTTCGCGAAATGTAGTATATGAATCTATACTAGTATTAGTCCATTTTGTGGTGTTCCAATCTACATCATTTACCTCAATACAAGTTAAATTAGGGTTGTTTATAGCAGAAAAATTCAACAACGAGTTATTGCCATTTTTCAAGTTTAATTCATTCAAATTGTTATTTGAACATGTTAAAAAATCTAGTTCTGGATTATTGCTTAAATCTAAGCTTGTCAATTTGTTCCAATCAATACCAAAAGTTCTCAATTGTGTGTTTAAACTAACATCAATATTTGTGAGGTTGTTTGAACGACAATAAAAATTCCATAAACTTGTATTTGCACTAATATCAAGAGTAGTTAGTTGATTGTTAGAACAAAATAATGTTACTAAAGATATGTTTTTACTGACATCAATAGAAGAAAGTAGATTGTTATCACATTTCAATTCTTTTAATAATAGAAAACTCTCAATACCTGATAAATTAGAAATGTTTTTGTTTGAAACATCTAAAGCTGTTATGCTATTAATATTTGCTGAAATTACATAGTTATCTAAAGCGTCGTCATACCCTAAATCAATCAAGGCTTGTTCGAAATTATCATCTGGGATGTAGGTTAGTGAATCTGAGCAACCATTTTCATCTACAGTCTCTCCTTTAGGTGTGTTTGGGCAATTATCAGCAGTATCCATTATGCCATCTTCATCTGTATCAATTTGTGAAGTAGAGCATCCATCTGAATTGACTGTTCCATCATCTGGTGTATTTAGACATAAATCTTTGGAATTCATTACGCCATCATTATCATCATCCAATTGTGAATCTGAACATCCATCTGAATTGACTGTTTCTCCACTTGGTGTGTTTGGGCAAACATCAGCATCATTCAATATACCGTCTTCGTCAGTATCTTTTTGCGAATCTGAACAACCGTTCTCATCTACAGTCTCTCCTATAGGTGTGTCAGTACAATTATCATCAGGATCCATTATGCCGTCTTCATCAGTATCTTTTTGCGAATCTGAACAGCCATTCTCATCTACAGTCTCTCCTTTAGGTGTGTCTGGACAATTATCAGCAGTATCCATAATACCATCTTCATCAATATCTGTTTGTGAAGTAGAGCATCCATTTGAATTAACTGTTTCATTATTTGGTGTGCTTGGACATAAATCTTCTGAATTCATCACACCGTCATTATCATCATCCAATTGTGAATCTGAACAGCCATTTTCATCTACAGTCTCTCCGTTTGGAGTATCAGGACAATTATCAGCAGTATCCATTATACCATCTTCATCAGTATCTATTTGTGAAGTAGAGCATCCATTTGAATTGACTGTTTCGCTATCTGGTGTGTTTGGACATAAATCTTCTGAATTCATCACGCCATCATTATCATCATCCAATTGCGAATCTGAACAGCCATTCTCATCAACTGACTCTCCTTGAATAGTGTTTTCACATAAATCGAGGTTATTATTTACTCCATCAAAATCTTCATCAATATTATTTTCCGTACACTCTTCAAACGATTGCAAATATTGATTTAAACTTTCTTGAGTGCTTAATTCGTAATCATCTATTCTGTCTAAACTATCATCATCATAATTATAACTAACAGAAAGGTGATTGTCTGTAGTCATTACAAACTGTACTAAAATATCACCCTGCGAAGTATCTTTCAAAAAATAGGTTAGTTGTTGAGTATCATTCTCAACTAAAATTATGCTATATACACTTGAAATATTTGTGATTGATTCTACTGTACATTCCCAAGTACTATTAAAAGTATAATGTTCCAACCAGGTTTCAGAAAGGTTGTTTTGCACTCGAATATATTTAAATTCATGTTCTGTTTGCAATACCCACACATTTCCATTATTACAATTTAAAAAGGACACACACTCCCCTTCATTGTAGTCGTCATCATTATTTGCAGTACTGTCAATTGAACATAGTCCAGTTAAATTCAAATGGAAATTTAATTCATTGTTCGTGATTTTCAGATTATCGAATCTTCCATTATCATTTAGTTTTATTGAATTAGCACTGTCAAAATAAAAAGTCCCTTGAAGTTCTCCAGAGTCCAAACTTAATATAAATGAACCATCTTCATTAAAAACGATCGAATAAATAACACATGTTGATCCCCTACCTTTAGATCCTGACTTTGAGGTTAATAAATCTGTATTATCAACATCCCATTTTCCTAGTATTTGTTTGTAAAGAATAGGTCTGAAAAAGGCTTTTACATTCTTAGTGTTATCTATAGTTATACTCAATGGATTTTCAACTCCCGATAAATCTCCGCTCCATTCAACAAACTCCCATCCTTCTACTGGAATAGCAGTTAATTGCACAACATCACCAGAATTATAATTTCCAGCCGTATTTGAAGACACAGTTTCTTCATCTACCTTTCCTTCTCCTTCTATTTCTATAGATAATTTATATGTTTTCTTCTCAAAGACAGCGGTACATTTTTATCTGAGTTCATTATAACTGTTGTAGGGTTGTTAGTCCCAGAAGCGCCACCTGACCAGTTTTTAAATAAATATTCTGGAGATGGTGTAGCCTTTAAAGTAACAATTGCCTTATTTTCATAAGTGCCAGAACCAGGAGGTACATTTCCTCCTTCAGGTGGAGAAACATTGATGATTATTGAGTTTTCAATAATTGTGTCATCTTTTTGGCAAGTAGTAAATAGGATAACTGAAGCAATAACAGCAATGACCTGTAGGTATTTTCTTTTCATAGTAATTGAGCAATTGGGATTTATTCATTGTAAAAACTAAAAATTAACTTTTAGGATTTTATGAATAAGAGCAAATATAATGATAAAGATTAAAAGCAGAATCATTCTACATCATTAGAAAATATTGAAAAATAGAAAATTCAAACTGTATAAAGTTGATTACTAATGAAGGACTATTTCTAAATATTCTCCAAGGCTGTCCGTCTTAGATTTTTTTTATTATTGATAAGTTTTTTACTCTTTAACAAGATATCTCCAGCCATATTTATCTTCAACGTTATTACTTTGAATATCTGTAATTCGTTTTTTTAATAAATCAGCATAACTATTATCTAATTTTGGTAATGTATAATCATTTCCTTTAGATCCAAATCCAGCAATAGGGTTAACAACAGCAGCAGTACCAGTACCAAACATTTCTAGTAGTGTTCCGTTTTTAGCAGCTTCTTCAATTTCAAAAACTGTTACTTTACGAATTTCTACTTTTATGCCTTCATCTTCTGCAACTTGAATGATACTTCTTCGTGTAATTCCATCTAAAATTCTATCAGAAATTGGTGCTGTTAATAAAGTATCTCTAACTCTAAAAAATACATTCATAACTCCTGCTTCTTCAAGATTTTCATGCTTGTCAGCATCCGTCCAAACAACTTGTTGGTAACCTTGTTTTTGTGCTAAAAGTGTAGGGTAAAATTGACCAGCATAATTACCAGCAGCTTTAGCAAAACCAACGCCACCACTTGCAGATCGACTGTATTTGTCGGCAAAAAGTACTTTTACATCACTTCCGCCACCTTTAAAATAAGATTGTGCTGGTGATAGAATAAACATAAATTTATATTCTTTCGCTGGAGCCGCAGCGACACCTGCTTCGGTTGCAATTACAAAAGGACGAATATATAGTGAGTTTCCTTCACCTTTTTTAATCCATTCTCTATCTAATTTTAACAAGGTTTCTAAACCATCAAAAAATAAATCTTTTGGAAATTCGGGCATTTCAAGTCGAGCAGAAGAAATATTTATGCGTTTCTGATTTTCTTCAGGACGAAACATCCAAATAGTATCATCATCTGCTTTGTAGGCTTTCATTCCTTCAAAAACAGCTTGACCATAATGAAATACTTTTGCTGATGGATCCATAAGAATAGGTCCGTAAGGTTTAATAACCGGTGTTTGCCATTTGCCATTTTTATAATCACATTCATACATGTGATCTGTAAAAAGACTCCCAAATGCTACATTGTTAAAATCTACATCATTAATTTTTGATTTTTCAATTTTATTAACGATAATATTTTGTGTAATTGTACTCATTTCTCATTGCTTTAATAGACTACAAAGGTATTAAATTTAATTAGTGTCATGTTAAAAACAAACAAATTAATATCACAATTTTAAAAAAAGAAGTAATTAGTTTAATTATTATTTTTTATTTCGCTTTTTGAGCAATAAATTTGTAAAAACATTAAATTTTTTTGATATGAAAAAATATGGATTAATACTTGTATTTCTTGTAACGATTGTTGCATGTAAAAAAGAAGAGGTTAAAGTTGATTACGCCTCATTTGGAAAAAAGATAACAACTGAAAACGCTTTGTCTAAAGATGAAATGATTTCAAAATTTAAAACCTTAAAAATTGGAGACACACTAGAAGTTAAATTTGCATCTAAGGTAAATAAAGTATGTAAAACAAAAGGTTGTTGGATGAAAATTGATTTAGGGGATGAACAAGAATCGATGGTTAAATTTAAAGATTATGGTTTTTTTGTTCCGATGAATTCTGAAGAACGAAAAGTAGTAGTTAGCGGTAAAGCATATGTTTCTGAAGTTTCGGTTGATGACTTAAAACATTTTGCTAAAGATGCAGGTAAAACAACAGAAGAAATAGCACTGATAACAACATCAAAATTTACGTATTCTTTTTTGGCAGATGGTGTATTGATGGAACAATAATTTGACGATATGAAATTTAAATATTTGACATTCTTTTTAATAATTTTACTCTTGAATTCCTGTAAGAGTGAAAAAGAAGAGGTTAAAACAGCAGCGCCTTTTGAAATGTATGAAACTTCTGAATTGGCTTTACTGATGGAAGAATTTTATGTATATAATCAAGATCTGAAGAATCAGATAATGAATGATGATGTGTTGGCAAAATTGCCCTCAAATTTTGATGAGATTCATTCGGCAAAAATGACCAAACGTTTTGAACGTGATGAAAATTTTATGCTGTTTGCTAAAATGTATCAAGAAAATCAGAAATCAATTTATAACAGTTCAAAAGATTCTTTAAAAACGAACTATAATTTAGCGATTCAAAGTTGTATTGCTTGTCATAAAACAGCATGTACAGGACCGATTCCAAGAATTAAAAAGTTGCTAATCAATTAATTTTGAAACGAGAAATTCTTATAACTGCAGACGGCTCTACAACTATTCATATTCCTGAGTGGAATGAGCAATATCATTCAAAACATGGTGCTATTCAAGAAGCCTATCATGTTTTTATTAAAAATGGTTTGGCGAATTTTAGCAATCAAAAAGTGAATATTCTTGAAATAGGGTTAGGAACGGGGTTAAATTGTTTTATTACTTATTTAGAATCTGATATTAGAAGTTTAGATGTTAATTATACTGGTGTGGAAGCATTTCCTGTAGAAAAAGGAGAGGTTTTAAAATTGAATTACGTATCGGAATTAAATGCTGAAAAAGACGCTATAGTTTTTGATAAAATCCACACAGAAAGTTGGGAGAGTGAATGTAAGTTATCCAATAATTTTAAATTGTTTAAAAGACAACAATTTTTTAGTGATATTGATTTTGAGGGTGAATTCAACCTTATTTATTTCGATGCTTTTGGTGCGCGAGTACAACCAGAACTTTGGACAGAAGAGATTTTTGAAAAAATGTTCAAAGCGTTAAAATATAAAGGAATGTTAGTTACTTATTCTGCAAAAGGAAGTGTTCGAAGAGCGATGATAGCAGTTGGATTTAAGGTAGAACGTTTAGAAGGTCCACCAGGGAAAAGAGAAATGCTACGTGCAATAAAAAATTAAAATATGTATAAAAGTAGATTCAAAAAAAGGAAAAAATCCAATAAACCAAAACTTATATTAATGCTTATTGTTTTGTTAGTAATCCTTTATTTTTGGATGAATGCTGAAGGTGTTTTAAACCGATTTGTAAACTAGTTTATTACCATTCTTTTCATTAATCTAAAGGCTTCGATATAGACCCAAACTAAGGTGATAAGAAGTCCCCAAGTTGCAACCCATTCCATATATTTTGGAACATGATTTTTCTTTCTTTCGATAAAATCGAAATCTAAAAGTAAAGTGAAAGCAGCTATGCCAGCCGCAATAATGTTAAATGCAATTGCTAAATAGGAGGAACTTCCTAGTATTGTAAAGGGAGTTTTTATGTTAAAAAGTTGTAAAACCCAGCTCAAGGCGTAAATTGTTATTATTAATGCTATCGCAACAATTAGAACACTTCTAAATCTACCAGAAACTTTAACGATTTTTGCCTTATATAAAAAAAGCATTAATAAAAAAGTACTCATTGTTACTCCAATTGCTTGTATTGGGATTCCGTTAAATTTATTGTGAGCAAATGAAGTAATTCCTCCTAAAAAAAGACCTAAAGCTAAAGCGTATAAAGGGACTAATATTACAGCAAATCGATGTATAAATGCAGTTATTAAACTAAAAAAGAGAGCTGCTATTAAACCACCATACATAAAAATATTAATGCTATATCCAATGTCCTTAATTTCCCATATAAATATAGTGGTAAGAGAAACTAGAAAAATGCAGAAAAGAGATTTCAAGAGCACTCCATTAATTGTCATTTTGTTAGATGTAGAAGTATAACCTTTCCAAACATCTTTGCTGAACGCAGGGTTTGATGTTTTGTAGCTGTAAAGAGCCATAATTGTGGGGTTTTGGGGTTGATTACTTCAAATGTAGAAAATATTATTAACAAATCAAATGAAAATTGTTAATAACTTCTGTTTATTTGTAAAATAACGCCATTTATGTGTAAAATCATACCGTTTGTTAATGATTTCTATTTTTCCAATGATATTTTGAGTTCAATATGCTGCGCATACCAATCCATAAATTAAAAAATGGATGTACTATTGAAACAAAAGGAAAGTAGATGATTTTCATCTGTTTTTTTAAAAACTTTAAGGTGAGAAAAATGATGCAGAAATCAATGCTAAATTTTAAGATGAGTATGGTTATTAAAAAAGTAGAAATATATTGGCTAAAAATAAGCCTGATTATGATTGCTGCACAAATAATATTTGCTAAAAACACAATTAGACTGATAAAATTAGTAAAAGTATCGGTATAAAAACTTGTTTTTGAAGCCCAGCGAATACGTTGAGATATAAGGCTTTTTAGTGTAGTTTCCGTGGATGTAGTTACTAAGGCATCAAACGATTTTAGATAATGAATTTGTTTTGGATATTTTTCAATCATTTTTTCTAATAAAAAAATATCGTCACCACTAGCAATTGTATTATTTCCTTCAAACCCATTTAATTTTAAAAAGATACTTTTTTGATAACAAAGATTTGCCCCATTGCACATAAATGCTTTGTTGATACCAAACCCACCTATAGTACACCCAATTAATGCGGTAAAATCTAGAAGTTGAAAATTACCTAAAAAGGAGTTGCTTGTTGTAAAAGTAACTGGGCCAGCAATAAAAACGGAATCGTTTTTTTGTATGAATTCATCAAAGGAATGTATCCAGTTTTTTGGTAATGCACAGTCTGCATCTGTAGTGAGAATCCAATTAAATTTTGAATGATTTATACCGGTTTCAATGGCGTCTTTTTTTGGTGATTTGGAATGTCTTATTGTGTTTAATACTCGTATGTTTAAATAGTTATAATTGTTTATAACCGACATAAAATCATCTTCAGACTCATCATTAATCAAAAGAATTTCAAACAATTCTTTAGGGTATTTTAATTTAGACAAACTGTTTAATAAACTGGGTAAATTTTGTTTTTCGTTTCGAAACGGAATAAGTATTGAAAATGTATTTATGGAAGGCTTATTTTTGAATTTAAGTTCTTTTGTTTTTAAGAAGCCTGCAATAAATATTCCAATTAAAAGAATATAAACGGATAATATGATTAAAGAGATAATAGTCATTTTATTGAAAACTGTTTACATAGATTCATAAAAGAGTTTATTGTATTTTTACACAAAGAAACAAAATATTGTCAACTGAAAAAATCATATTAGGTATAGATCCTGGGACCACAATTATGGGTTTTGGGTTGATTAAAATTGTAGATAAAGAAATGAAGTTCCTTTTGATGAACGAACTGGTTTTAAAAAAATATGATGATCATTATATAAAATTAAAAAAAATTTTTGAAAGAACAATTGAGTTAATTGACTCATATCATCCTGATGAAATTGCTATTGAGGCACCTTTTTTTGGAAAAAATGTACAGTCAATGCTTAAGTTAGGAAGGGCGCAAGGAGTTGCAATTGCAGCCGGCTTGTCTCGGGAAGTTTCGATTACTGAATATGCACCTAAAAAAATAAAAATGGCAATTACAGGCAATGGAAATGCAAGTAAAGAACAGGTTGCAGCCATGTTAAAAAACACTTTGAAATTAAAGTCCTTGCCTAAAAATTTAGATGCAACGGATGGTTTGGCAGCCGCTGTTTGTCATTTTTATAATAGTGGGCGTGTTACAGCAGATAAAAATTATTCAGGGTGGGGAGCATTTGTAAAACAAAACCCGAATAAGGTAAGGTAATATTGTAGCGACCTTAAATTAGAGAATAATATTTGTATATATTTGTGTATGTTTAGAACTGAAGTCGCTACATATCAACCTTCGTTTTTTATAATAAGTTGGAATAAATTTATTCGATTCATTAAAATTGGTTTTTTTCTTCATGTAATGTCGCTTTTTGGAGTGTATCTTTTAGTTATAGGGATTCAAAATATACAAAGCACACCTTTAGACTTTATGAGTTTGAATTTTTACCTATGGATTTATATCGCATTATTTGGATTTGTTTTGATGTTTTTTTCAGAACTTGATGCTCGTGGAAGGTATCAAGACTATAAACAAATAAAAGATAAATTATATGCTTATGGCTACGATGAAAGGCTGGTAAAGCCTTTTATTCATTCAAAATGCCAGCGAATAGCGTTATTGGTTGCAGCAAAAGATCTGAATTGTGAAAATGAAATGAAAAAGTATTTTTATAAACAAGGTTATAGATGGTATCATCTTTTGCCAGATGATACTTTGAAAAATCCTTTACTAATGGTCGGTAAATCTTTTTGGGGGAACATCCTTTTTGTCAAATATTATAAACTTCAAAACTTTTATTGGTAATGAATATGATTGAAGTTGAAAATTTATCACTTCGTTATGGAAATCAACAAATTCTTAAGCGGGTGTCATTTACGATTAAAAAAGGTGAAATAGTTGGTCTTTTAGGTCCGAATGGTGCAGGTAAAAGTTCAATATTACGAATTTTGGCTGGTTTGGTTTTTCCTGAAAGCGGTGTTTTGAAGATTGAGAACGTGCCACAAAAGTCTTTTTCTAATTTACGTTCTTATTGTGGATATTTAATTGAATCGCCTTCATTTTATCCTTTTCTATCTGCGAAGCAAAATTTAAACCTGATAAAAAAACTCAGAAAAAGCAATGTAAATATTGATACTTTATTGATTAAAGTCGGACTTGAAAATACATTTTCTAAAAAAACAAAAAACTTTTCAATGGGTATGAAACAGCGTTTGGCAATAGCGCAGTCCTTATTAAGTTCTCCAGAAATGTTAATTCTTGATGAGCCATTTAATGGCTTAGATCCAAATGGCTTTCAAGACCTAATTAAATTATTGAAAGAGTTAAACGGTAAGGGAATTACAATTATAGTTTCATCACATTTATTGAATGAGTTAGAACAATTTGCAGATCATTTTATCTTATTGCATAACGGGAATATTCAATTAAATATTTCAAAACATAAATTATTAAAATCAAAAAATAATATTGCCTTTACATTTAAAACGAAACTTAATGCTAATTCTTTAAATAATTTAGGTATAAAAAAGGTTTCTGAAAATAGAATAATTGTAAAGTTGAATCCAATAGAAGTAGAGGCGTTTGTTGAAAAATTAGTTCAAATGAAATGCATTCCAATCGAAGTGGAAAATCTAACAGTTTTACAAGAAAAATACCTAGAAATTACCAAGTGATACAACTAATTTACATAGAATTATATAAACTTTTTAGTTCTTTAAGAACCTATCTTACCTTTGCAATTACCATTGTTTTAATGCTTATTATTAATTTGGGACTTTATAGCGATGGTGAAGAGTTGTTTGAATATTTATTGCAAGTTATAAACGAATATTTTTATATAGAAGGCAACGTAATCAATGGATATTTGATTTCTTATTTAGCCTTAAATACCCTTTGGGTTCATATTCCAATATTAATAATTATTGTTACGGCACATATCTTTTCAAGTGAGTTTGAAATGGGAACCATTCGATTGATGTTGATACAACCAATATCAAGAGGTAAGTTATTACTTGCTAAAATTTTTAGCATGGTTGTTTATACAATTTTATTTATGTTAATTGTTGGAATATCAGCAATAGTACCTTCCGTTTTAATTTTTGGAGCAGGCGATGTAGTCGTTTTTATTGATGGAATTCAATTTATACAAGAACCAACTTATTTAAGTAGATTTTATTATACATTAATGTTTGCAACCTTGGCTATGGTTGCATTTTCAAGCATGACCATGTTTTTTGCAATATGGTTTAAAAACACCTTAACGGCCGTATTAATTTCGATTGGAATTTTAATTGTATTAACATTATTACAGACTTTTGTTTTTGGTATTTTTAGTTCCTGGCAGCCGTATTTGTTTACCTATCATATTGCGAAATGGCAGTTATTTTTTGTGAATGAAATACCTTTTGATAGTATTTTAAATTCTGTCTATTTTTTAATCGGAATGAGTTTTGTGTTTAGTGTCTTTAGTTATTTAAAGTTTAATAAAATGAATATTTCGGAATGAAAAAATTGATTATTTTACTGTTTCTTTTAAGTTCTTCGAGTGTTTTCGCTCAACAAATTATTGATGAAAACATTCAAAAATTAATTGATAAGTACAGTGTAGAACTTGTGCTAAAATGCGAGATTGTTGTTGAGGTAAATGTAGAGGGAATGAAAATTCCGAACAAAACAATTTATGTCGATTTTGTGGAAGGTAAAAAACCTAAAGTAAAAGGAAAAGGGTTGGCGTTAATACCAAAAAAAGGAATGATTAATCAGTTTAAAGAATTATTTACAACACCATTACAAGCCATTTTTTTGAATAAAAAAGAGAATAATTACACCTATAAATTAGTGTCATTAGATGAGAAAAGTAAGTGGGTTACTGCTGATATTATTTTTGATGAATCTACATCTCAAATTTATGAATCCATAATTCATACACGTAAACAAGGATCTTTTAAGGCCGTTCATACATACCAAGATTCTAAATATCCAATAAAATCTATTATAACATTTGATGTTAAAAAATTTAAAATGCCATTAAAATTTATTGGCAGATCAAATAAAGTGTCAGATTTTCCTGATAGAAATGAAAATGTTTTAGGAGAGATTATTTTATTATATACTTATTTAAAGTAGAAAAAGTAAAGCAATAAAAATTATGGAAAAAGATTCAAAATTATATTGTAAAAATTGTGAATCAGTTTTAGAAGGGAAGTATTGTAATAATTGTGGGCAGCGGGCATCTGTAAATAAAGTTACTTTTAAAGAAACGTTTCAAGATTTTGCAGATATGGTGTTTTCTGTTAATGCACCCTTAATGCTAACAATAAAAATGTTAGTTGTAAGCCCAGGAAAGTTATTTAGAGAATATTTAGGAGGTAAACGGAAAACATATTATAAACCAGTACCATTTTTTATATTAACCACTATTTTATTTGTGTTTATTAAGGTACTTTTAAACTATGATCCTTTAGAAGGTGTTGCTATTAGTAGTGATAAATTAAATTTATTTAATGAGGCTAGTATTTTTATGGCAAAAAACATTAATAATATAAGTTTTGTTTTCGTTTTTACATATGCAATATTTTTAAAACTATTCTTTTATAAAAAAAAATCATTAGTAGAGTTTGTTGCAATTTCGTTTTATACAATTGGATTTTATATTTTAATCACTACGGTATTTATATTCTACTTGAAATATGTAGATATAGATTATAAAGCGACTCCTTTTATATTAATTTTATTGTTTTCTATGTATGCATTGACTTCACTTTTTAAAACTAGAAGCATAACAGTATTGCTTAAAATTTCACTTGCATATTTTATTTCAGTTATTTTTTATATGGCTATCGGATATAGTCTTTCATTTCTAATTGTATGGTTAAAATCTCTATAATTGGCAGGAATCTATTTACATATCCCATTTTGCAAACAAGCATGTCATTATTGCGACTTTCATTTTTCAACTTCTTTGAAGAATAAAGATGCTATGCTCAATGCAATTTCGAATGAACTTATTCTTAGGAAAGCTGAAATAAAAGAAACCATTGAAACTATTTATTTTGGAGGAGGAACACCAAGTTTGTTGTCAGTTGATGAGATTCAATTTCTAATTGATACTATTCAACAAAATTTCGATGTTATTGATACTCCAGAAATTACATTAGAAGCAAATCCAGATGATTTATCTGATGAAAAAATAGCAGAATTATCAAAAAGCCCAGTAAATAGATTAAGTATTGGAATACAATCTTTTTTTGATACTGATTTACAGTCTATGAATCGCGCTCACACAGCACGCGAATCTCTTCATTCTTTGTCAGTGGCGACTCGCCACTTTGAGAATATTACGATAGATTTGATTTACGGAGTTCCAAATATGTCAGAAGAAAAATGGAGACAGAATTTGCAAAAAGCATTTGATTTTGGAGTGAATCATATTTCTAGTTATGCGTTAACAGTTGAACCTAAAACAGCCTTAGATTCATTTATTAAAAGTGGAAAATATCCCGCATTAAATGAAGAATTAGCAGCAAAACATTTTGATGTTTTAGTAGATGAAACTGCTAAAAATGGATTTATTCATTATGAAATTTCTAACTTTGGTAAAAAAGGTTTCTTCTCAAAACATAATACTTCCTATTGGTTCGGAAAATCATATTTAGGTGTTGGCCCTTCAGCACATTCGTATAATGGAATTTCTCGATCATGGAACGTATCTAACAATACAAAATATATAAAATCAATAGCGATAAATAAACTTCCGTCTGAATGTGAGATTTTATCAAAAGATGATAAATTCAATGAATATATTATGACCGGACTTAGAACTATTTGGGGAGTCGATTTGGAGCGAATTGTAAATGAATTCGGAGAAAATTATGAGCACCATCTTATTGATGCAATTACCGTTTTTGTAAATCAAGAATTACTTTGTTTAGATAAATCTATTATAAAAACAACTTCAAAAGGCAAGTTTCTTGTAGATGGTATCGCGTCAGAGTTGTTTATGATTTAGTACCTTTGATAAATGCTAACAACAATAAGACATAACTTAAAAAAGTATAAAGTCAACTTATTAAATCCGATTGACATTTCATTATCAATTTCTTCTTCAAAAGAAAATGTAAATGCCTGGTATTTAAATTACCCAAAAATAGAGCCGGTTATTGAAGGTGATTATATAGGGAGTGTGAAAAAAGGGAATTCAGTAAATTTTAATAATATATATTTTAATCCACATGCACATGGGACACATACCGAATGTGTAGGGCATATTACTAAAGAGTTTATTAGTATTAACGACTGTTTAAAAACTTTCTTTTTTATTGCAGAATTAATTTCTATTACTCCAGAAAAACAAAAAGATGGTGATGAGATTATTATATTAAAAAGTATAAAAAAAGCACTAAAAATTAAAGGAGTCGAAGCCTTGATTATTAGAACACTTCCTAATAAAGAAGATAAGAAGACGAAGCAATATTCGAATACAAATCCACCTTATTTAAGTGAAGAAGCGGCAGTTTATATTAGAGAAATAGGAATTAAGCACTTGTTAATCGATTTGCCATCAATTGATAAAGAAAAAGATGGTGGAAAATTATTGGCACATAAAGCATTTTGGAATTTTGGTAAAAAACAGCGACTTGATGCTACTATAACGGAGTTTGTTTATGTCGAAAATAAAGTGAAAGACGGACAGTATTTATTGAATTTACAAATAGCCTCTTTTGAAAATGATGCATCACCTAGTAAGCCAATATTGTACAAAATAAAATAATGAACGTAGAACAATATAGAGAATATTGCTTGTCTAAAAAAGGTGTTACAGAACATTTTCCTTTTGATAATGTTACGTTGGTTTTTAAAGTGATGGGCAAAATGTTTGCCCTTTGTGCTTTAGACCGTATTCCGTTTTCTGTCAATTTAAAATGTGATCCTGAGTATGCAATTGAATTACGGGATGAATATGGCGATGCTATTATAGCAGGTTTTCATATGAACAAGAAACATTGGAATACGGTTTCTCCTCAAGGAACATTGACAGATAAACTCTTTTTAAAATTAATAGACCATTCCTATGATTTAGTAGTAAATGGTTTAACAAAAAAGGTGAAGAAAGCGTTAGAAAACTTATAAAGTTATCTTTTTAAATGACCTTGGAGTCATTTTTTTTACCAATTTAAATTTTCGATTAAAATTAGAAATATTTTGAAAGCCAGAAAGTAAGGCTATCTCACTTATTGGCATATCAGGCTCTTTCGAAAGTAGTTTGCATGCGTTTTCAATACGTATTTCATTCAATAATTGAAAATATGTTTTATTAGTTCGTTGTTTAAAATATTTGCAAAAAGCATTGGTAGTCATTGTCGCAATCGAGGCAATTTGTTCTAATGTTATTGGCTGATCAAAATTATTTATGGTGTATTCAAACACAGCACGCATTCTTTTTCCTTCGTTGTCATTTATTGCCTTTTCATAAATAAATGATGATAGTTGAATTAATTCAGATTTGTTTATCAATTGAATAATTTCGAAAAACAGGATGAATCGTTGTAGACTCGATGCTTTTTTAAGTTGAAGAAATAAATTTTTAACAATTAATTTATTTGAGGTTAATTTAAAGCCGTATTTACTCGATTTAAAAAACGATTGTAATTTTTTAAATTCATTTAGATTAAAAAAATCCTTGCCAAATGAAGTGTAGGAAAAGAAAAGTGACATCATAAATGATGAATCACCGCTTGAAATATCGCTATTAAAAACATGAGGTAAATTACTTCCAACTACAATAATGTCATTTGATTTAAAATCAGTAATAGCATCACCAATTACTAAAGTTCCCTCACCTTTAAGTATAAAACTAATTTGAATTTCTTCATGTTGATGTAGTTTGTTATAAAAAAAAGATTCTGAGTCTTCTTGATAAACAAGAGCTTCGTTTTCTGGCTTTGTAATTTTATATGGTAAAATTTTCACAAAGCAAAAATAGTCAATTATTACTCAATTAATTAATTAATGTACAAAATAAGGATAATTATATATTAGTAATGGATATTTTTCGGAAAGAATATTTCAAGTCTCTAGAGTACTTTTACAAAATAAAATTTATAAAGATGAGTGTACAATGGAATGGAGTGATGCCAGCCGTGTTTACATGGTTGAAAGAGTCAAAATCTGGCTCTCTTGAAATTGACCTTGATGCAACACAAAAACAGGCTGCAGGTGTTTTAAAAGTTCAAGGAAAAGGTGGAAGTAGAATGAGCGGACTTGTAGGTTCTGGAACTCTGGGTGAGAATAGCTACCTGAGCACCAAGCAGCGTCTTTCCTTACTTAAATCCCTTTCTGAGGTTGCTAAAGAATACAATGTCCCGTTAATTAGCGGAGCAGCAGCAGAAACTAAGGAAGAACTTGCCAAAATCATTGAAGGACTTGCAACAGTAGGAGTTGATACAGTCATGGTCATGCCACCAAAAACTAAGGCAGTTCCTTCTGAAAAAGAAATGTATGAGTACTATGCACTTTCTGAAGCAACTGCAAAAGATGTAGGCGTAACAATTATGCCTTATAATAATCCTGATGCAGCCGGTTATCATGCGCTCTCAATAGACCTTCTTAAAAGACTTTCTGTTCTTTCTAAGGTAACTGCTCTTAAAATATCGACTATAGATGTTTCAATTATTGAAACCTTGGTGTTAGAGAACAAAGATTTGAAAATTCTGGCAGGTGTTGACACTGTAACTGTACATGCAGGACTTGCTGGAGCATGCGGTGGGATTACAGGTGTAGGTACTATCTTCCCAAAAGCTAGTGTTACTATGCAGGAGCATGTTTTAAAAGAAGAATGGGCTGAGGCAAACAAAATTTCTCAGGCGATGAATTCAATATCATATCTTGATGCTCAGCCGCTGCTTATGGAATATCTTAAGTTTGCTATGGGAATTCATCATAATGATGCTGCTGGAGGGCTTCGTACCTATGGTAAGAAATTAACTCAACAGCAAATTGATGATGTCCGTACAAGATATAATCTGGCAAAAGAAAGACTTGAAGTTCTGGACTTAATAGGTTAAGCCTTTCAAATATTCAAAAGAAGTAGCTTACAAACCAGTAAATTTGAAAAAAACATTTAAAAAATAAGTAAGGATGATAACAGGAAAAAATTATATCGGAAATAAATTATCAGCAAAAGGAACTAAAACCTTTAGAACATTTAATTCTCAAACAAATACAGAAAACACTTTTGTAATTACAGAAGCAACTTCAGAAGAAATAAACCAAGCGGCAGAATTAGCAACGAAAACATTTCAAACCTATTCTAAGAAATCTGGAAAAGAAAAAGCCTCTTTCTTAAGAGCAATTGCAGAAGAAATAGAAGCTTTAGGAGATGAATTAATTGATGTTTACACGTCAGAATCTGGACTCCCAGCTGGTAGAGCACAAGGAGAAAGAGGAAGAACAGTTGGGCAATTAAGAGCCTTTGCTGCTCATGTAGAAGAAGGTACTTGGGTTGAAGCAACAATAGACACTGCTCAGCCAGAACGCGCGCCATTACCAAAAGTAGATTTACGTAAAATGAATGTTGCTTTAGGGCCAGTTGTTGTTTTTGGAGCTTCAAATTTTCCATTAGCATTTTCTACAGCAGGTGGAGATACAGCAGCAGCTTTAGCCGCAGGTTGTCCGGTTATCGTAAAATCACATCCAATGCATGCAGGAACTGGAGAATTAGTTTCATCAGCAATTATTAAAGCAGCAGAAAAAACAGGCATGCCAAATGGTGTTTTCTCTAACTTAAATAGCAGCGGAATTGAAGTTGGACAAGAATTAGTAAAACATCCTGCTGTAAAAGCAGTAGGGTTTACAGGAAGTATCCGTGGAGGTAGAGCCTTGTTTGATTTAGCAGCACAAAGACCAGAACCAATTCCGGTTTTAGCAGAAATGGGGTCAATAAATCCAGTTGTTTTCTTGCCAGAAGCATTGAGTACTAAAGCAGCTGATTGGGCAAAAACATATGCAGGTTCTATTACATTAGGAGCAGGACAGTTTTGTACAAGCCCAGGATTATTAGTAGGAATAAAAGGAGACCATTTTAATCAATTCGGACAAACATTGGCAGAAGAGATTGTTAAAATAGAACCTACTTGTATGTTACATCCAAATATTTTTGGAGCCTATGAAAAAGGAAAAGCAACAGCTATTTCTCAAGAAGGAATTGAAGTATTAGCAGACTTTAAAGGTGATTCTAAACAGAACTTCGGACGTCAAATTGTGTCTAAAGTAGCAGGAGCAACATTTTTAGAAAACCCAACATTACATCACGAGGTTTTTGGTCCGTTTTCTTTACTTGTAGAGTGTGACGATACAAATCAGCTAGAACAAGTATTACATAAATTAGAAGGACAGTTAACAGGGACAATTGTTGCTACTGATAGTGAAATAGCATCAAATCCTAGAGTTGTTTCAGCATTACAAAATAGAGTAGGTAGAATTATTTTTAACGGCGTTCCTACTGGAGTTGAAGTTTGTCCGTCAATGCATCATGGAGGTCCGTATCCGGCATCTACAGACAGTAGATTTACAGCGGTTGGCGTAGATTCTATCAAACGTTGGGTAAGACCATTTAGTTTTCAAGCATGGCCAAATAACTTGTTGCCAGTTGAGTTGAAGAATGAAAATTCAATGGGAATTACAAGAATGGTGAACGGAGAATTATCAAAAACTAATATTTAAAATGTAGTTTATGAGTTTTGCACATCGCATTTGTAGTTTCGTGATCTTATTTTTACTGTTTAGTTGGACTTCAAATGCCCAACAAAACACATCGAAACTAGATTCATTAATTAATAAATATCAAAAACATGAGGGGTATGATTACAAATCATATCCCTTAGGTTTATTTACCAAAGAATATTTTAAATCTGAAGCAGTATTCGCTCAAGATTTATTGAATCAATTGGATGTAATTTCTTCGGAAGGATTATCTGAAACAAATAAAATTTCACACCAACTTTTGGGCTTTGTATTAAAAGACAAAATAGCTTATTATAAATTTAAAGGTTATTTAAATCCGCTATTGTCAGATTCTGGATTCCATAGTGAGTTAGGGTTTAATGTTCGTACGTTTAGCACGTATAAAGGTGTCAAAAATTATTTGAATAAATTAAATGCGATCCCCGTTTTTGTAGATCAGCATTTTGTGAATTTACGTGAAGGATTAGAGAAAGGAGTTTCTCAGCCTTTGGTGATTTTTAAAGGGTATGAATCTTCTTATAACGATCATATTGTTGAAGATATTCGAGAAAGTTATTTTTATTCGCCGTTTAAAAATTTACCCAATAGTTTAACACAACAACAAAAAGACTCTGTATTAATTGTTGCAGAAAAAACTATTGAAACAATTGTAATTCCTCAATTTAAAAGAATTAAAAAGTTTTTTGAAGAGGAGTATTTTCCCAAAACACGCACTACTTTAGGAGCGTCAGATACACCAAACGGAAAGGCTTATTATCAAGATCGTATAAATTTTTATACGACAAGTACACAATATACCGCAGATGATATTCATCAAATAGGATTGAAAGAGGTTGCAAGAATAAAAGCGCAGATGGAACAGATTATTGCTGATTTGAATTTTGAAGGAACCTTTGAAAATTTCTTTCAGTTTTTAAGAACAGATGAGCAGTTTTATGCAAAAACACCTAAAGAAATTTTGATGATCGCTCGTGATATGGCAAAACGAGCCGATGAACAATTACCGAAATTCTTTAAAACATTACCACGCAAGCCTTACGGAGTTGCTCCGGTTCCCG
>Ga0256845_1001098_pt1 | contig 22833 bp, 22 predicted proteins | sample RiftiametaG_FD_189101 | JGI IMG/M metagenome (GOLD analysis project Ga0256845, IMG submission 189101) | Tube worm associated microbial communities from hydrothermal vent at the East Pacific Rise, Pacific Ocean - Riftia | ecosystem: Host-associated > Annelida > Integument > Unclassified ... | reverse complement strand
CCTGCATTTTGATAACCAAGATTTGCATTTCAAAACTTAGTGTGTGGCAGGAACTGTCTTGCACTCTAAACAAAAACGAGCGTTAGTCGTTTCCATTAGGAAAGGCGTTATTACCTCTCGAAGCCCAATAGGTCTTTAGCCTATGGGTAGTTCACATTATACTATTAAGGCAAATTTAATAACAGCGTTTGTAAATGTAGCATTATTAAAATCGTACAGTGCTCCTGTAGCTATATCTATAGCATACAATCGAAATTGTGAATTTCCTGACGTTGTTACTATTAAATCTTTAAAATTACCTACTATTCCACTGTACTGAACTGCTCCTACTCCTATCCCACTTAAAAACTCAGGTGTATTAACAAAACTACCTCCTGTAAAAGAAAATCCTAAAGAGGGAGTACTAGAACTTATCGTACTATTGACATTTGTTAGTAATACATTTATTTGTTGAGTATGCTCTATACCCATAGTGGTTCTCTTCATGAAACCAGTGGCAGCTCCTATTGTCATATTTGGAGCAGTAAAAGAACTTAGTGTAAATTTTGAAAACCTAACTAGTCCAGCCACAGCTCCTGCTTCGGGTATTGTAATTGTGTTTCCTGTACTAGATGTTATTACTCTGCTTCCTGAATCATAATTTAAATTAGTGTTATCTGCGTTTACAATAGGATTATCTGGATCTGTTATGTCTACTGATATATTTGTTCCTGCCACTACAGAAGATAATCCTCCAGTAATATCATCTAAATGAGCTACTGTTCCACTTTTGTTTTGAAAAAGATAAGTTCTTTCAATAGAATTTTCATTATCAAATACAGCTCTTCTATTAGAAGGTGTTAAATCTGGTTTTGACCAACCTAATGCACCATTTCTAGAGTATATAGTTAACCCTGAAGGAGATAGTGAATTATTGTTTGAAGAGTTTGCAAATTCTATATCTGATTTTCCTCCACTGACCCATATAGAATTAGACGCTCTAAGTAATGAAGTAAATGACTTCATCCCTCCAACACTTTGAACAGTAGTTAAATCTACAAAACCACTAAAACTTGCAGAAATTATAGGATTTAAAGGGTCAGTATTATTTACATTTACGTTAGTACCTCCTACTATTGAAGTTATCCCTCCTGAACCTCCTGAGCCACTTACAATAGGGTTTAGGGGATTTGTGTTATCTACAGTTATATTTGAACCTGCTACTATTGTTAGTATTCCTGGTGTAGGAATCGTTGGAAGATTTATTAAATCTTCATAATCTCCTGTTGTGGCCACCGTTGCCAATTCGTCATTTTCTACATAGGTAGAAGTGTTGTCAGACCCATTATTTGTAAGGTCTGATGTTTGAGTTGGAACTGTTACAGTACTATTTACAATAGGATTTAGAGGGTCTGTGATGTCTACTGATACATCTGTCCCACCGACAATTGAATTAAGTCCTCCACTACCTCCTGTAGCACTAATAATAGGACTATTTGGATTAGTGGCATCTATTGTTACATTAGTTCCTGCTTGTAAAGAAGTTATTCCTGATAGTGCATTTACTATAGGAATCCTTGGATTAGTGTTATCTATAGTTACATTTGCCCCTCCTGTTACAGCTAAAAGAGAATTCTCTGTAGTGCTTACAATAGGATTATCTGGATCTGTGTTATCAATAATTATTTCATTTCCAGCTATTACAGCTTCAAAAGTACTTCCATTGAAATTTATAATTGGATTATTTGGGTCTGTACTATCTATTACTACATCTGTTCCTGCAACTATGGAGTTTAAAAATACTCCTGATATATTTACTATGGGTTTTTTAGGATCTGAATTATCTATTGTTACATCTGTTCCTGCAATAACCTCAGTGATGCCTCCTCCTCCTAAAAGAATTTCTTCATACTTAGCTTCTTGAGTCCATCTATAGAGCCTATCTAAATCTGTAGTTCTTAAAGCGTACAAAAAATTGTAGTTACCTCTTTTTGGAAGTCTCTTTACTCTTTTTATTGTATAGTGTCCTTCTTCTTTTGGTGTTCTAATTATACTCATTTTTTTCTTATTTTTTATGCAAACACTCTGACTACTATAGAAAAATTACCTGGTTCAGTACTGTCAATGTAAGTAACTCTATTTACTCCTCCCGATGTTATTCTAGGGTCAGTAGGTAAATTAAATGCGTGATTTATTTTATATATTATTTGAGTACTATTTTTAACTAAAGTTATTCCAAAAGCTTGAGGAGAGTCTGGTCTAGACTGAAACGTATATTCAATTTCTATTTCATCTCCTACCAAGTAACCTAAAGCTGCTGAATTACATTTTAAAGATAGTTTTACTATTTTAGGAATAACTCCTAATCCATGATTGAAAACGATTGACTGGTAAGAAGTCCAAACACTTGTTTCAACTTCTGCATAGCTTCCAATAATACTTCCTATTCCCGCAACATAAGTACTTAATTTTGCGGGAGTTACAATTCTCGTATCATCGACTCCTGTGTCCACTTCAGTTTGTGTCGCAATTTCTGCTATTCCTTTTACTGACTCAGTTGCATCAGGTAAGTTTGCAGGATTAGCAACATAAGTACTTAATTTTGCGGGAGTTACAATTCTCGTATCATCGACTCCTGCATCTGTTTCTACCTGAGTTGCTATTTCTGCTACTCCTTTTACTGTCTCTGTAGAATCAGGGAGATTCGTTGGATTAGAAACATAGGTGCTTAGTTTAGCTGGGGTAATTATTTTCTCATCGTCAACTCCTGCATCCACTTCAATTTGAGTTGCTATTTCTGCTACTCCACGTTGAAGTTCTGTAGCATTTGGTAAATTTGCAGGATTAGATATCTCACTAGCAACATAAGTACTTAATGTTGCTGGTACCACAACTCTTTCTGTGTCTACTCCAGCAGTTACTTCTGCCTGAGTTGCTATTTCAATAACACCTTTTACTGTCTCTGTAGAATCAGGTAAGTTTGCAGGATTAGCAACATAAGTACTTAATTTTGCGGGAGTTACAATTCTCGTATCATCGACTCCTGCATCTACTTCAACTTGAGTTGCAATTTCTGCTACTCCTCTTTGTGCTTCTGTAGAGGGAGGATTGGAGATAAGTATAGTATCTGTTCCTTCAGTTACAACTATATCAGAGCCTGCCTCTATAGTTCTAAGTTCTTTATTTCCAATTCCTGATATACCTTTAAATATTTTAGCTCCTGTGCCAATATTTATTAAAGACAAGTATTGAATAGCCTCCTCAAATTTATTAAAAATATAGGTTTCTAATTTTTGAATTACACTAGTTAAAACTGTATTAGTCTCAATACCTGAATTTAATAGGTCTGGACCTGTATATACAGAACAATCTGTAGACATATCCTTTGCAGGACAACTACAAGAAGTATCTCCTTCTAAACAAGGCTTTTCTGGTTCATTACATTCGTTACATTTTGACATACTTAAACTGTTTCTAATATTGTTATTCTATTTCTTGCATCTATTAAACTTAACATTAATACTCTAAATATTTCTGTTAATGATTGATTTTCTTCTATTCCTAAATAAGCTATAGCATCAGCATGTATAATACAGTCCGATGAAATAATCTTATCACAAGCTATAGCAGAATTATCTACCTCTGCTACATTTGTTTGTACACATATTTTTGTCATAACTATTTATTTTATTGTGTTACTTTCCAAATAATATCAGTACTGGCTCCCCATCCATCAAAGTTTTCTACTACTATATTAGTAGAATCTACAGATGTTAATGCAAGTATATGTGGTTCTGCTGTTCCTAGTATTATGGACACCTGAGCTATATTAGGTGTTGTTGCTAATCCATGAGGTATATTGAAAGTATCTCCTACAGTGTTTCCAGGTGTTGCATTAGCTACTCCACTTGCTAGTATAGAGCTTCCTCCTGAAGAACCTACAGTTATAGTATTGTAAGAACCTGTTGAACTATATTCAAAAAGCTCTTTAAATTCTTTTCCTTTTATTGTGTATAAATAGTTTAAATTTCCTTTTTTAGGTAACTTGTCAACTACTTTTATTAAGTATACTCCTTCTTTTCTTTTCATATATTTTATTTTATAAATTGAGCGTAAAAACTCACAAATCTTTAGTTTGTGAGATATAAGCGACACTCGTTTTCTAACTTACATTTTGTTATTTCTATATTTTTAATTATCTTTGCCATAGTTCTTTGAGGTTATGTCGGTTAATTCAAAACAAACTTTGAATTGTAAAAACAAAAAGTTAATACCTGCATTTCGATAACCAAGATTTGCATTTCAAAACTTAGGTAGTTCACTTCTTTAACTACAATTACGTTCATCCATCATGACTTGCATCCATTCTGCTAAAGTTGTTGGAGGATTAGTACATGAATCTGCTATACAAGAAGGAATAGTTAATCCCCATCCTGTTATATCTAATTGTGAATAATCAATACTTTGCAGTGTTGTTACTTTACTATCTAATTCACAAATTTTTGCTTCATACAAAACTACTACATCCGCCACTGTAGAATTTGCAGGGATATTAATACAAGTGCTAGTTAGCTCAGATACATCTAAGCCTTCTATTATTTCATCTGTTATTGAGTATAAATCTTCGTTTACATCTTTTTGATTTACACATTGTTTTATTATTTTTGTATTTTTTCCTAGGTCTCCTTCGTAATCTACACAGGAAGCTAAAATAGGATCAGCACAAAGATTTGATATATTGTTACACATATTTTTTATATTAATTTGGTATTTTAAATTGTTTACTATAATACAATCCACCTATTAATCTAATAATAGCATGTGTTATATTATTTTTAATTTTTTTATTTGGAGAGATAGCTCTTCTCCATTTAAGTCTCTCATCATCTGCAAAACGTCTTGCAACATTTATATTAAACTTAAAGTGATTCAACTCTGCTTTCTTATTTAACCAAAGATAGTCATGAATTGCATCTCCTATAAAAGCATCATCAATGGGTTTAAATAGCCACCATAACCATTTAGGTATGGATGCCCCATCTGTTATAAATCCTATTGGAATAACTATTATTCTATCATCTGATAAAGTAACTTCCACATCTTCTGTGAATATCCAATTTCTAGGATATTGCTTAGAAACAGGTATTTTTACTATCGGAGTATATTTGGGTTTTTGAAGATATTTTAATTTCATTCTTGTTTAAATTTAAAATATAAACTAATATAAGTACCTATTACAGCTAGTACTGGTACTACTACTGAAGCAGTTATTTGTAAATCTGTCATTAAAATAAGTTATTTTTAGTTTATTTTAGAAATAAAATATTCATATGTCTTATTTCCTACTGTGTTTACTATTTGACCGAGATAATCAAAATATTCTCCTGATGTATTATTTGCTTCTTGTATAATTTTCTCATGTACTACTGTAGCTATACCTGACCTTACATAAGCATTTATATAATTATCAATAAATGTTAAAAATCTTACGGTTGTTTCATTGTCTAAAACAGGATGATACATAGCCAATTGATTTATTTCCCTTATTTTATTTTCTCTTTCCTTTACTGATTTGTCATTGTACGCAGTTGCATCTTCTCCGTCGTGAGAAGTAACTATTCCTTGTAATGTGATACTATCTTCTGGTGTTATATCTTCTACATACCTAATGTAAATTTCTTGTCCTATTTGAGATTCAATTGAAGATTCTATTATTGTACTAGTCTTTAACTCTAAAGATAGTTTCTCTAAATTCAATTTTTTGTTAATTGTATCAGCTACTTTAAAGACTTTTATAAATTCCATATTATTTGTTTTAATTATTTTACTTTTTGTATTGTTAAAAATGACCTTTGTTCCGACCAAGTAAATGTACCAGCACTATTTGTATCTAAAAACACTTCTACTGTTCTTGTTGTACCTGTTGGTACTATTATAAATCCTGTGGTTTCTGGTTGTTGTGTAAATAAATTTGTTGCAGCATTTGAATAAACAATACTTTGACTTCCAAAATTTCCATTCTCTACAGACCTCCATCTAAATGTAGGAAAGGTATCACCTCCATTTTGATAAGTTCCTAATCTCACTAAACATCTACACATGTAAGAACCTTCTTGTAACACATATTGAGTTCCTGTTGCAGTTATAAATGCTGAAGTTTGTTCATCTATTGAAGTACTCCATGTCATCGCAGTACCTGCCGTAGTATTTGGATTAGTATTTGTTGCTGTACCTGTTCTATAGAAGAAACCTGTTAACTGGTCTACATAGTTTTTAGTAGCTGCATCCTGAGCAGCTACGGGGTCAGCTACATTACTTATATTATTACTTTCTACACTTACCGTTCCATTTTGCCCTACTTGAAATAAAACATTATCATCCGATTCTCTTACTTGAAGGAATGGTTGTGATTGTGCTACTGCTCCTTTTATTAATAAAACTCCTTGTGTAGGAGCTGAACCTTGTGCATGAACTCTAGCTAAAGGAAGTGTTGTTCCAATTCCTATGTCTCCATCTGCTTGTATAGTTATTCTAGATAAATTATTAGTTTTAAAAGCTAATTCAAAATTATCATTATTTCCTAGACTTCTATCAGCTCCTGATAAATCACCTCCATTTGCGAAATCTCCACCTGTACTTGAACCTGGAATTCCTTGTATTCCTTGTATTCCTTGTATTCCTTGAACACCTTCTGTTTCTAATGTGACACCTATAACAATTCTACTTCCACCACTAGAAGTTAACGTTCTAAACGTTATTCTATCTCCTTCTATAATAGAAACGGGTGATGTAAAAGTAAACACTCCATTTGTCCCAGCTACCGTAGCGACTTGTCCAGTACCAACTCCATTTAAATAGAATTCTACTGTACCTGTCCCCGTATTCTGCATTGACCAGGTTAAATTTATTGCACTACAAGCATAACCCATAGTAAGTCCATTAGCACTTGTTGCACCATTACCAAAAGAGTATTGAAATCCTCCATTAATACCTGAGTTTAATGAATTGTTTTCTTCTGCCCATACAGTAGTTCTTCCCCCTCCACTTCCTCCAGTAGAATTTATAATTGGATTTGAAGGGTCAGTATTATCAACTGTTACGTTTGTACCTGCTACAACTGTCTGTACTCCTGCTTCTGCTGCTGTTATATAGTTTGAATTATTTATTAATTCAGAGATGTTATCTCCTATATTTATTTTATTAAGTAATAACGGCTCAATTACATCTACTCTTCCTATTAAAGAACCTATATTAGTAGGAGCTATAGTTAAGCCATTTCCATCATTTGCAATTAAAGTTCCTGCTGTTAAGGCTTGTTCAAGGTCTACTGAATCAATTATATCTGACATACCTAAACCATCACTTATAAGGTCAATGGTTTGTGGATGATTTAGAGTTATTCCTAAATCATCCAATGTAACATTAATACCTGTTGTAGATATGTTAAACTCCATTTAAGGTTATTTTTTTAAAGATATAATAAATTACTGTATACGAATTATTTCTATTGAGCAGTCCCATATAGAGGAGGCCACTCCATTTTTATCTGTTCTATAATCTAATGCTATTGTTTTTATACCTGCTGTAACTCCTGTTACATAATATGCTTGCGTAAATGTAAATTGTTGTGCTGAACCTGTTCCAGAAAAATTACCTGCTGCATCTTTTGGTTCTGCTTTATGAATTAATCCAGAACTGTTTTGTCCAACTGCTACTCCATCAAATAAGAATCTGCTCTCAAAATCATTCTGAGTTGCATTGTGATTCCACGAATAACTTACTAGTATTTTATAATCTCCTGTTGATAGTGTAGTAGTGTTTCCAGTAATTTTAGATTGAAACGTAGTACTTGTAGTTGTTGATACTCCTGTACTTTGAAACAAATTAAACTCTGTTCCATAGACATTAGCTTCAATTGCTGTTTCTAATTCTTGTATAGCTACTTTTGTACTTACATTATCTGTTATTGTATTTCCAGAGAATATACCTAATGTAAGTGAACCTGTTGAAACTCCTGATAATGTTACAAGAGAATTTTGAGTACTCTCTATTGTATCCAAATTAACCGCTTGCGTTATGGAAATAAATCCTAATTTATCAAATGCTGCTGGTGCAAGTAATCCTGCATTAGTTCCAGTAGCTAAACTTATAGTTGCATTAGTTCCTGTACTTGAAGTAACTATTCCATTTGTAGGTGAAGCTGTATAAGCTAAATCTGCTCCGCCTCCTGCTGCTAAAGTATATGCAAGTGACCAAACTGTTCCATTATGAACCCATTTTTCTAATGTGCCATCTGATAAAAATATAGATGCTGTATCACCTGACTCTGGTGAAGCTACTTCTCCTACCGTAGGTTGAACTCCTGTAGTAGAGTTACCTCTTACTATTGGTGTATCATTTCCATCTCCTGTGATAGCTGCTAGTGCGTTATCTAAACCTTGGATAGCTCCATCAACAAAAGAATTTGTTGCTGTAAAGTTTATTGGAGTATACGTTAAATCTATTTGACTATCATCATAATCAGAAGCTACTGCTACAATAGCTGATGTAGTTCTCCCAAATACTGACTGTATAGGTGCCGCTAAAGCTGCTGTTGCTGCATTAACAAAACCTGAATCGTTTACAAGTCCTGAGATGTTATCTCCTGGTTGAACTGCCGAGTCTGCTGTAGTTCCTTGCGCTGCTGTAGCAAAATCTCCTGTTGCTGCTGTTGCTGCTGTTCCAAGGCCTAAAGTAGTTCTCATAGTAACTGCATCAGCATCATCTAGTAAGGTTGCTGCAAAGGCTGTAACTCCTGCTGCATCTAATTTTAGTGCTAAAGCATCAAACACTGCATTTTGAGATGGGGCTACAGTCGTAACTCCATCTACAATTGCATCTTGAACTGTTCCTGATACTGCCTGAGATATTGCAAAAGATAAATGGTCTAAAGTTACAGCAGGGATAGTATTGGCTGCATCATCTGTTGCTACAATTTCTCCTGCATCTATAGCTGTTTGTAAGTCATCAGATTCTAATATTTCAGCCCATGAAAACTTTTCCACTATATCATTTCTCAAATCTATTGTTTGAGGATGTGTTAATGTTAAGTGTAAATCATCTATAATAACAGTACCTACTGTACCTGTTGTCGTTATGTTAAATTGTGCCATTACTTAAATTGGTTTGATTGGTTGGTTTAATTTACTCTAAAAATTTTTACTGTTGCATCCCAAATAGATGCTTTTATATTTTGTTTTGAGGCTCTAAAAGCTAGAGAAATATTCCTTGCGCCTACTGTTGTTATATCTATAACATACTCTCTACTAAAACTTAATATTTGTAAAGAACTAGTATTTTCCCATTGTCCTGATGAGTCTTTTGGTTCTTCTTTGTGAATTAATCCTAAAGCATCTTTTGATATTGATACTCCTCCAATTTTTAAAAAAGATTCAAAATCATGTTGAGTACAATTAGTATTCCACGAATAGTCTACTTTTACTATATATTTACCAATTGATAAAATAGAAGTATTATCATTTATAATTTCTTCTTTTACTCCTGAAGAGTTAGAAATAATATCTAAAGATTGAAATATATTTAATTCTGACCCGTATACACTCCCTGATGGTATAGGTGGATAAGGAGGATGAGATAATATTAAATAGTTTCCCTCTGAATCTACTGGAAATATATCAAACTCTAAACCATTTTTTACATAAAATATGCTATTTGGCTCTGGATTAGTTGGGAGCGGAATAGATATGTCCCAAGCTTTAAACTTAAGCTCCCAATTTCTTTTATTTTTTGACATATCATTTTACCATTTTATTTCATCCCAATTAGCTTTTTCATCAAGAAAAGCTCTATTTAAGAAATCAGTTTTAGTTCCTACATTTCCCTCACCTTTCCATAACTCATATAAAGCATCTTCTGAATTTTGTAGAATATCATTCGAGTAGCCTCTTGATGAGCCTAAAGAAACAATGGTTTCTGATTTTCCTAATTCTGTTTTTATCTGTTCTAACAACTCGCAGTTATTAGTTGAGATAATATCATGTATTAGAACTGAATCATACTGATTATTCCTACAGTAACTATCTCCTAAACTATACATTTGTTTTAAAAGATACTTATCTGCATTTTTTACAAAAGCTATCTCTGCTTTTGTTTTCATAGATTTCACGGAAGGAAGAATTATTGTTTGTGCTGACATTTTTAACAGTTTTCACATTCATTATATTCATTCAATTCCTGTACAGCTCTCTTAAAAAACTGCATGCCTTTTTTATATTTTCCTAGGCTTACAGAAGCTTCGGCAGCTTTAATAAGTAAGTCTATATCTTGTATTTTTTCTTTTTTATCTCTATCACTCTTGCCGTCCTCTAAATTTAAAGAGTTATACATTTTGTATAATTTTAATTTAGCTGAATCTGTTTTTAAAAATCCTCTGTGCTTACAATGTGAATCTGGTGATCCTTTTACTGTTATCTTATATATGCCATCTACTAATTCACAGTATTGTCCTACTGGTGTTATTAGTAAATTTGATGAATTAAAAACGTTTGCTTTTCCTTTAATGAAATTGTATACTCTAACTTTTTTACTTCCAGGTAAAATTATTTCTATTATAGAAGGTTTATCTTCTATAAATCCCCAGACAGAAGTATCCATAACCACAAGGATTTTTGGGTCTCCTGTACTAAGTACGTGAAAATCTAAATTTACTGTATCTAATAATGCCATTTGCCAAAATTAAGTAATTATTTTGTTATTAAAAATTCTATTAATTAATCTGTTAGAATTCAAATTTTATTCCTCCTTTTAGATAATTATTGCTACTAATGGCACCTCCTATATAAAACTTTTTATACCTTTGATATACATTTACTTCAAAAATACTTTTATCTATTTCTAAACTTTTTCCATATTCTACTCCTATTAGAGTTCCCCAATTATCTTTTACTAATTGTATTTTTGGCTCTGTTTGAATATCTAATGATTTTACCTCTAAAAAATCGGGTCCTTTGAAATCGATTCTGTAAAGACCATTCTCTTTTTTAGTAATCACTTGGCGCAAAGTTATAGAGTCGAATACGAAGTTAGATAGCCCTTTTTGTGTTTTTAAAGAAAATCTATTACTATATGTTAGGAAAGGGCTCTCTTTATTTGGATAAAAATCTTTTATAAATACTGAATCTTTTACTACAGATATACTATCCGTATCTTTTAAAACTTCTACAGGTTGTATAATTGTAGTAGTTATAGACACAGGCTCTCTATTTTTTAAATCTACTATGTCTGCTGCCAGTTTTTTAAGTTGTTTCCTTGTTAGAGTGTCTGCTACTAATTTGGCATAATACCCATCTGATAATTTTACCAAAGAGTCCGATTTTATCACGCTTTTTTTCAACTCTTGTTGAGTTTGGAAGTGCTTTTTCTGTGCTGTGTTCTTCTGAATCCACAATACTGCCACTAGTATTGTAAGTATTAGTATTAGAGATACCAGTACTTTGTTCTTCAATTGCTTCATTTTTTATTTTTTTTTTAGAAGTTTGTAAAACTTAATAGTCATATCATATCTGTGTTGAAGACCATTGTACCCTCCATTTATTCTTCTTGTAAGTTTTTTAATAGAAGAGTAATCTACAGTTTTTGTTATAGAGAATAAATTATTTATAGTAAAAAAGAAAACAGCAGCATGCCAATAGTACTTACTTATAACAGAGTCAGGGTTATTTATTACTTCTGCATCATTGACAAACTTACTAAATAAATAATAATTTCTTTTCCCTGTAATTTGTATACTAAATCTACCTCTGAATTTCCAACCATCTCCGCTAGATTCTGTACCGTTATCCATTCTATTGGCATATACTTTATTAGCTATTTTTTCTGGTTTTCTAGCATACTTATTTGCTATTTCTTCAGTAGGAAAATATTTAGAAAAAGTTCTTCTTAATCCTTTTGCTGAATAATTTAAGTTTTCTCTATCATATTTAAAACCTGCGGTCTCATGATACAGTTGGCCCACAAAGTGTGCTGTTGTTTCATCTGACCGCAGGTTGAAAACTTCTTTCATTTTTAAAAGAGTTTTTTGACCTATAATTCCATCTGAGACTAAACTATTGTTTTTTTGAAACTCTTTTATATAATTCATTTTATTAATCTGTTTTTTTACTACTTCCTAATTCTATACTAGTTAATACTCGATTTATTATGCTGTGTAGCCCCTCTCTAATTGCTTTTAAAAGCATAGATATAAAATCTACATTTTCTACATTTTTTTTAGATTTTATACTTAATATATTACTGATAGTAGAAAAACCTTCTGCTGCTATTAGTATATTAAGGATTGCTACTACAAACCATGAAAAATCAAAAGATAATCCTTTTGCTACCAATGCAATCACTAAAGGAATAATTAATACTGATAGTTTAGTAACAATTCCCCAAAGTAGTTTTGTAAAAGAAAACTTATTTCCTAATACAACTGCTTTAGTTGCTCCTAGTACGGTATCTATACACATAAGTATGAAGAGTACTTGAACTACATCACCATCTATTCCTAAGTATACAAAAAAAGAGTATACTGCCATTTTTACTACTGTTACAACTTCTTCGCTTTGATTCAGAAATTCACTTATGCTCATACTTTTACTTTCTAATGTTAGTGCTTCCATTTTTAATTTTAAAAAATAGGGGCTATTATCCTATTAAGATAATGCCCCTATTTAGATTTGGTTGGTTATTTATTTAGAAACCGCTTGAACTTGTGGAAGTCCTGCTGCTGCTGCCAATTTATTAACGATAGTTTCAAAATCCTCTTGCTTACCTAATGGTAAAATGAAGTGGTATGTGAATGCTCCGTTTTGTGGTTGTTGGAAGTTGCTTACAAATTTAAGAGGTGCAATAGTTATAGAGTATGTAATATACTGTGCAAGTGCCTCTAAACGAGTTTCTTGTCCATTAACTACTTTTCCATAGTTATTTCCTACATATCTATCTCTTCCTCTAAAATGGATTTGAGCTTCTTCTTCATATTTACGAAGATTACCACCTAAGTTCTGTGCATCAGCTTTTCTAGAGAAGTACTTTACAGTAAATCTTTCATTAGTTCCAGCTAAGTAACTTTCATTAGTATAAGTTTGGTATCCACCTACTAAAGAGATTGCAACTGATCCATCAAAGAAGAACATGTCATCTCTTAAGAATTCGTTTCCTGCAATAGAGGCTCTTTTTCCTCTAACTCTAATGCCCATTTTCGCTGTTCCAGAATAAACTTTTGGGGTTTTAACCCAACCTATTCCTTCAAACAAACCTGGTGCTTTTGAAACGAAAATATCTCTGAAGATATCTCCACATTCTTCACAAACTAAGCTAGTGTTAACTGTAGTAGAGTAAACTCTTTGACAAGCTGTACCTAATACTGTATCTTCTGCTATAGTAAGTTTAGGGAAAACTTTTTGAAGTTCCTCTAATCTACTTTCTCCACACTCTGTATCTTTTAAAGTAATAGTGTAAGCTTCAGTAGTTGAATTACAAGACTCTCCTACTGTCCAAGTGATTGCTGCTGGTGCTGCACTTTCACATAAATCAGTTACATCTTCTGCAATCAAAGTAATTACTGCTGTTGCGTTAGCTGCAATAAAAGCATCTATCTCTACTTGAGTTAATGCATTATCTACTGCTACTGAGTAAGTATTAGTGTCTCCTACAGTATCATTCAAGATTGCTGTACCTGCCTCTGCTCCTGGAAGAGCTTGAACTAGAGCTACTAAGTCTGCTGGATCTTCGATTACTACTTCATAAACTAGTCCTTGTGCTAGTTCAGAGTACCCTGCTGGACAAGTATCACAACCTTTTAATACAAAGTCTGCCTTTCCTTGATAATCTGATGGTGCAGAAGTTGCTATTGTTGAATAAGTAGACTTTCCTGCTTCCCACTTTAATCTTTTTATATCTAAAGTTGGGAATTGTGCTTGTACTTTACCTAAATCAATAGAAAGACCTGAGTCTGTTATAGTTAAATTGTAGAATGTCGTAGCAGTACCAGGAATAGTTGCTGGATTTTCACTGTTAACAAGTAGAATATCTACATAGTTAGTAATAGGAATGTTCCCTGGAAGCTTGTAATTTTTAAGTTCTAGGTAGGCATTCTCTATAATTTCATGCATAGTCCACTCTCCTGCTAATGGAATAAGCGTAGTTGCTTTTTGCCCATCAATAGGTGCTGTTAGGTTAATACGTGCTGTATGTTTACTAGCTGGTAAACCTATCATACCCATTAAGTCTCCTTTAAGGCAAACTTCAATTAATTCGTTTTCTGCGTTATCTAAATCAATTTCAGAACCATCAGTTCCATTGAATCCAATAACGAAATCATCTACTAAAATACCCTCTCTATCTGGAGCATCTACATAAATAGATACAACATCCTTTAAATTAAAAGGGATAGTTGAGATAGATTTATTATCATCTGAACGAGATACATTATCTCCAGGTTCTCCCATTCTAATAGCTAATTTAGCTAATGGGTCTATTGGTGAAAAATCAGAAAGGATTTTTACTCCATCTTCTGTAGTTTTGTTAATATCCACAAAGGCAATTTCTCCTACTCCTAGAGTAATAGAACTACCTGAGGTTCTAACATTACCCTCTACTGAAGGTAAAAAATATTGGTCTTTTGCTTTGTAAGCCATAATCTTTAATTTAATTTATTTTATTATTATTATTAGGTTGGTTAAAATTTTTGAACTGTTTCTTGTTTAAATGCTTGATATTTAGGGTCATCTGTAGACAGTTCATGTAGTGCTACTGTCATAAAAATAATCCTATTTATAAGTTTATCATCAAATTCTAAAGATTTTTCTTTAAATTGACTTTCAGGACTATCTGGATTTTGTAATTCAACTTGTATTGGATACCTATAATAGGTCATCTCTGCTGAATCTATTTTAAATAATTTTTTGTATACTTGTAATGCATCTTGTGCAATAGTGTAGAATGTTTCTCTGTATTTGAAACTTGGCTCCGAATTTGAATCTAGATATAAAGTATCTACATTTTCTGGCTTTACCTCTTCGGACTTAAACCTTTGTTTAGTACACTTGTTAAAAGATCCTAAAACTTTCAATCCTATGAAATCAAAATAGTCTTTAGGCAAATTGAATTGTTTATAATCTTTTTTTATGTCAAGTGTACTTAACTCTTTATAAGGTATTTTGATACTTTGTAAGTATCTATTTTCATCTGTTGCATTATTTTCTATAAACCACTCAATAACTTTATTTTGAGCAATATTATATTTTACAGCAAATCCTCCTTTATTAGTAGAGAGTCTATCTGTAGTTCCATTTGCCTCAGCAAGAATTAGATATTTTTGATAGCCCTCTTCAAAATTCATTTTTATTTTAAATTACTAAGAATGCTTTGTGCAATTCTTGATCTGCTACTATTCTTCTAGCTGCTATTTTACTATCTGAGCCTAAGTTTTTACCTTCAATAAAAATATCTCTTCTTTCTACTGTAATTTTTGAGCTTTTAATATCTTTTATAAGTTTAACATAAACTACTAACTCTTCTCTACTTTCTTCTTCTTCGAACTTATCAAATGTTTCATTAAAATCAACAGCATTTTCATTGTTGAATCCTTTACTCTCACACCATCTATTAAAAATAGTAATTAAAGGCCTATCTTGAGTTTCTGAAATTTGTAATTGTAATCCTAAATATTCAAAGATATTTTGTAGATGTTTAATTTCTTTAATATTGTCTCTCTTTTTTATAAGAGCCATCACAGTTGAAATTGCTATAGACTTATCAAATTCTTTATCTTGTGCTAAAGATGTTGTTTGTTTTTTGTCTTCTAAAACGAAAGAGCAATTTGTATAAACTTTTATGCCTTTTTTAGATGGTGGCATTACTTGTCTTCCAATAAGAGCAAACCATAATGCTAAGAATTCTAAAGGGTTGTCTGTGTTAAACATGTTGCCTCCTTTAACTTTATATTTAGAAGTGTCTTCTCCTACACCTGAGCCATTAAAAGGAATAAATTCATCGAAAAATTTATTATTTCCACTTCTTCCATTTGTTAAGTCTCCCTCTACTAAGTATTCTAATTCAGGAAGTAAAGAAGTTTTAAGCTTTGTAAGAATGTCCTTTCCTTGGTTAGGCTCACTTCTTAAACAAACGCTTCCTTCCCAAAAACCTGTATTCCAAGTATTTGTAAGTTCGTGGTGTGGAACTACTATACCTTCTTCAATTCCTGGTAAAGGGTGTTTAGAAATACCTTTTTTTTGATAACCATCTGGAGCATCAGCATCTGATATTTCTCTAATATGGTAAACTTGATTTGAGGATAAGGTAAAATCTACACCTGGTACTTTAATTTCAAAGTCTTTCATTATGTCTTAATTGTTGTTTCTTTTGCAAATATAGCCTTTTGTATTCCCCCTTACAAAAACCTTAATTTTTTTGAAAGAGAGCTCTGCCTATTTGCAAACAAAGCTCCCTTTTAAAAATAATATTAGTTATAACCTCTTCTATCTTCTTCTACTAATTCAATCATTACGAAAGCACTAGGGTCAGCTAAGAAATAAGCGGCACCTGCATCCCAAGACCAGTAATCGACAAAACGTTGTTTGTTACCACTAGAAAGGATATCACTAGTTCTGTGTGGATCGTAGTATCCATTAGTTCTACCAGAGAAAATCATATCTCCTGGCTTCTTAACTAAGTAGACACTAGAATTTTCTGGAGCTCCCTCTACATAATCAACTCCTTTTGGCTGATATCTGTTGTTAGAGTAAGATTGCTTACGAGCATCCCAAATAACCATTGCATAAGCTCCATGAGATTTTCCATTTGGATGCATACCAGAAGCTAATCTATCTGCTACATTCCCTAAGTAATCTAATGCAGGGTCATATTCAACTTCTACATGTCCTATTCCTGGTAAATATACTTGCTTTATTTTTAAAGCACGTTTTGTAATTTCAATATTTCCAAAAGAATCAGTAGTTGTAGATATTGGACTAACACCTAATTGGCCATCCGTTCCATATAAATTTGTTAAGTTTGATTCTCTACCCATTTGGTCACTAAACTCATTAGAGTAAACTGATTGGATATTTTCATAAGCATACTTTCCAGCTTTAAACTTGATGTACCTCATTTCTGGTTCAATCTCAGTTCCTTGGAAAACGTATTCTGTAGCTTCTTTTATATGCCTACGAGTAATACCACCTTTTCTTGAATAAGGAATATTTTTACCACGTTTCAGTTGATGCCATAAACCTTCTGCAATAGTTACATACCCAGCTCCAGTAGAAACTCTACCTGAACGAGCGAACATAGCTCTTGTTTCAATCATTTTTAAATGCTCACGCTTTACTAGCCATTCTGCAACGTCAGTAAGACGAGCTGATTCTGAAAGGATAGTTCCATCAGGAGATTTATCCATAATAACTGCTACATCACCCCAAGTCTTAACGAATTGTTCAAAATCCATTTGTAGGTCTTTAATAAAACCATCTTTGAAGTTAGTACTGATTTGATGACCAATATTTGCTGCTGCACTTACATCTAACTCAGCACCAGAACCAGAACCTACTTTAAATTCGCAGGTAAGTTTGCTTGCTTTGTTAGGAGTTCTAACACCAGTTAAATTAGTATCTTTTTCTCCACCTAAAATATTAAATAGTTTGTAGTAAGTTACTCCCTCTACTAGGTTAGCAGCTTCATAAACTTCTCTATCATTATTAGAGTGTAATTTTACAATATGCTCAAAAGAATCTGCTTTTTGTAAAACTGGTTCATCAGCTACGATGATTTGTTGTCCGTAGTGTAAATCAAAACCTAGTACATCCCAAGGTTTGAATTCTTCTGAAAGGACTATTTTAAAAGTTCCTTCAGAGATTCCTGGAGACTCTTGGTCTGAAGTATCTCTTACTGTAACACACTGCTCATTGGTATAAAATGGTACATCATATAAAAATGTTCCATTTGCGCCTGTTTCCATTACTTGACGATTTTCTAAAATGTCAATAGTAAAAGGTTTTGCAGTTGCAGTTCGTTGTCCAAAGAAACCTAATTCTCCGATATGTTTGAACTGATCTTCTCCGTCCATATAAGCCGCAGAAGTTGGTAAGTCAAGAGAAAGAGGATTCTTTCTAAGATCCTTTGCACGGTAGAATTGTACTACCTTATCTCCTGATATAAATTGCGGTACACCGCCTGTTTGAGTAAATGCCATTTTTTATTTTTTAAATTTTTGGTTGGTTACTTAATTATTTTTAATATTCTGATTATGCATTTCTGCCATTTTTATCCAAGGAGCTTGAGTTTCTTCTATACTCCTGCCTTTCACTACTTGTTTGTTCCCCTTATAAGAAGTTCCAGAAGCCAATCTTACAATTGTTTTCTGAGTTTCTTGAGAAGATTTAATTTTAAAAACTTCTTTAAAAAGTTTTGAATCTGCTAAATGAAGAATTACTTCGTAATTTTCTTCTGGGTTATTTAAAACCTCTCTTAACTTATCTATTAAAGCAAAGTCCCCATTTTCATTCTTTTTGGAATACTCTGTAGTTACTTTTTTATATACACTTTCTTTTAAACCTGCTTCTTTTAATTTAGCAGTTAGAAGTTTTTTGTTCTCTTTAAAATTAAGTGTTTTAAATTCTTCTTTTTTAGTCTGCTCTACTAGCATAGCATCTATATAGCTAGTGTGAGCTTCTCGGTAAGCATCAAAAATGTTTTTAGATACATCTTTTATCTTACCACTTTTTACTTCTTTATCAATTACAGTTATTGCACTTTCATGGTCAAGACCTTTACTATGTACTAAATCTGTATATCTAACATCAATTTGTCTTTGTTGGTCTTCCATATCAAAACCTTCAAATGGTCTCTCTAATGCCTTTTCTGGAGTCTCTGCTATTTCAGACAAGTCTCCTCCTTTACTTAAAATTTCAAAAACTTTTAATTGGTGCTCTTTTAAATCACCTTTTGGAATATACTTAGAAGATATTTCCTTATCTTTTTCTTGTTTATGTATTTTTATAATCTCTTGAAGATTATCTTCTGACATACTAGTGAAATCTGATATAGCTGTTCCTTCTGGATCTTCATCTGATACTTGAATAGAAAAATCTTCTAAAATTCCTAAACTAAGTAATTTTTTAGCTATCTTATAAGCCTCTGTTTCAATTAATGTAACAGGTGTTTCAACTGGCTTCGCTGGTGCCTCAATTGGTTTAGCGGGTGTTTCAATTGGCTTTTCAATTGGCTTTTCAATTGGCTTTTCAATTGGCTTTTCAATTGGCTTTTCAATTGGCTTAGCAGGTGTCTCAACTAAGGGCTTAACTGGTGTTTCAATTGGTGTTTCAATTGGCTTAGTAGGCTCTGTTTTTGAATTTCCTTTGTTAGCTGCAAAAATTGCATCTAAACTTACTACTCCTTTAAATTTAGTTTCACTCATGGCAAATATATGATTTTGTTGTTGTTTCTTAAAATGTGTTAAAAATGTGAATTATGAATAAATTTATTATTAAGTTATTTGTGACATTAAGTTATTTGTGACAATTATGGATTTATCCTTGCTACTGCTACTTTGTCCCTACTAATTTTTTCTCTAGATACTCTATCTTTAGCTTTTTCTCTCAATCCTAAAAATGTTGTGTTAAGAGAAGATATACTATTCAAGACTTCTCTTTCTTGTTTTTCTTTCTTTAAATCTAACTCTTGTTGTTTTACATCATTTTTTATATGACTATCTCTTTTTGTTTGTTCTAATTTTTCTTTTTCAAAAAATTTATCTAAGGTATTAACATTTATATTGCTATCTGCTAATACAGCTCTAGCTTTAACTTCTGTTTGATATTCATTAGAATCTCTATCTAATTGCTTATTTTTATCTTCTCTTTGATTTTCCTTATCGATTTGTAACTGAACTGCTTCATTTTGTTTATCAAGCATTTCTTTATCATGTGCTCTCTCCTCTGAAACTAGTTTTTCTTTCTTTTTCTCTTGCTCTAATCCATACTGTAATAGAGATACAAAATTATTAGAAGTAACTACTTTACCTAAATCATACATAGAACTATCTAACGTATTCCTTTGTAGAATCATACTTTTGAAAGACTCTAGCTCTCTTCTTTTAGCAGAATCATCTGCTGCAAACACTTGTAATTTTCTTAAAGAAAAATCATCATCAACAAAATTCTTAATTATTCGTTCATTTTGGCCATCCATATAATCTACAGACATATCTCCACTTTTCACAGCCCTTTGTTGTGCAATAGCTAACTCAATCTCTTTTTCTTTTACTTTAGCAGTATTAAATCTTTTGTATATAACTTCCGTTTGTGCATAGGAGGCTTCAACACCTTGTTTAATTCCTTCTCCTGACATATACTCATTAGGGTTTCCATTACGTTCCTTGGTAATACCTACAAGTGCATATGCTTTATCTTCATAATCTTTCGCCATAGCCATATTCATTTGAATATTGTTTATGAAAGATATATCATACTGTTGTAAATTATTTTGATTTGGGTTTTGTCCTTTTGTGTTTCTAGGAGATTGGTCTACTAAACCTATTCCAAGCTCTCTAACAGTTTCTCTCCATTCCTCTAGAAGCTCTGCTGTATTATTCCCATTTTCATCTTTAAACTGACTTGGAAGTAAATTCCAATCCATCATAAAGAAAGCTCCAATTGTTTTTTCTAAATACTGTCTATTTTGATTCATTACAATATTGTAATCAATCTGTAAGGTCCTAATTATTTCTCCTATTCCAGAAGTAATAATACCCCCTACTGGAATTTTTACATCAAAATCATTATTAGTTCCTCTTATTTGAAATTCTAAAGGCTTTATTCCAAAATAAAAATCCTTTTTTAAATTAGTGCTACTTGCATTTAATTTGTACCCTTTCCATATTTCAGGAAGAAATCCGTATGTAATAGTATTAATATTATCTAAGGGGCTATCTACTACTTCTTCCCAAGATTTTGTACTTTGTTTTTTTATATTATAATGCTCTAAAAAATCGGGAATTAAATCTTCCTCAACCATAACTTGGTATGGCGTTTCAGTTAATGGATTCTCTATTGTTAATAGACCCATTAATTTTTGACTTCTAAAATAAGACTCTGTTACTTGAACTTGATCTGTTCTTACATTAATATCATCTCTAAAAGATTTTCCCCACCCTATTCCATTTCCTGTATCATTAGATTTAACCCAACTAAATCTAGAATCTAGTTCTCCGTTTTCTCCTCTAAAATACTGTTTACCCCAAGGAATGCCTACTAAATTTTGAAATCCTTCTGCTGTTTGTTGTTGATGAAATCCTGCATGTGGTACACTTGTAGGTCTTCCTCCTGCATTTTCTAAGAAAGTAAGAGGCCCTACAGAACTTGCGCTTGCGCTATAAAAATCTTCTCCATATACTTTATTTTGTATATTCTTAGGAACCATGTGTCCAAACTTAGCTAAAAATTTAGCTCCACTCATTAGATGTATAGTACCTACATATTCACAATTTTCTGGGTACAAAGCCTCTTGGTCTTGTGAAAAGAAAGTTCTTTCAACACTCCAAGTTTCTGGCTCATAGCTGTCATGTCCTACATAGTAGTTTCTAAAGTATCTTCCTGTAGATAAATAACTTATTAACTCTTCAGTATCTAACATATCTAAACTAAATTTAGCATAGTTACTCTCAAGTGTCTTTTCTGCCCATTCTACAATAGCAGTTTTAAAATTCTTTTTTAAATCTTGTTCTATTTCTTCTGGTGGAATAATTGCATCTCTTTCTACTTTTAGGTTTTGTAGATAAGCTTGTCTTTCTTCCTCTGATTCAAAATCTGTTTTAAAAGGATCTATTCCTTTTTCAATAAGGCCTATTTCTAACTCTTTGTTAAAATAGTCCTCTGTAAATTTTCTTATTTTACTATCTTTCTCTCTTAAAAACTCACTTTTAGAAAAAATATCTGTAGATATTATATTGATAGTATCTTTTTGTTTATTAAATTCTCCTGCAAGTAGGTTAATTATTCTCCCAATTAAATCATAATGTTTTAAAAAAGTGGGGAGTTTTTGTCCTTCTCTTACTGCTGCTATGCCTCTTAAATCTGTTTGAGTTTCATCAAAATCCGAGTACACTAATCTTCCTTGTTGCATCTTTCTATAGTCTGCAAACACTCTATTCTCTCTAATTTGTTTTAAGCCTATATTTTCGAGAGTATCCATAACATACTCCTTCCATTTATCGTTCTTTTTAGAGCGAGGGAGCATTTGCATTGGTAAGGATTCAAAATTACCAGCAGTGTTACCTCCTGCGTATTTTGTGTAATCTTTTTGGTTGTTAAAATCAGACATTTAAGGTGAGTTATTAGACTTGCAAAAGTATAACAAAAAAGCTTATGCTAAAAAAGTCTTAACTTTTTCCAAATTACCTACTAAATGGCGACCTCCTTTTAGATGTAAAAAATTTATTTTTTGTAGGTCTTTCTCTTTCTATAGTATCTGTCGTCCTATTTAACCCTGGAGACTGAGGAGTAATATACTTACAAGTTAAATAATAATCTATAGCTAAACAAGAACCAAAAGCTACTAATCTATCAAAGTTGCCATCAGGTTTGTACTTAACCATTTCTTCTAATAATTGTATATCGTCAATTCTTTCATATCCTGAAATAGTATGAGTAACATCTCCTGCTTCATTAAAAAAGTCTAAATTATCTTTTGTATAATCAATAGAATATCCCCTAACAATTGGAACTGTGTTTTTATCTGGCCTCCATCCAAATTTTCTATTTCCATTTTGAAATTTAGAAAAATCGTCATATGCATCAAAACCTGTGTATAAGT